>AUXO013590330.1_pt1 | contig 10109 bp, 8 predicted proteins | sample 768731 | NCBI WGS metagenome assembly AUXO01 (sample SAMN02715735, study PRJNA202380) | gut metagenome | biome: sheep rumen | host: Ovis aries | place: New Zealand: Palmerston North | reverse complement strand
AGTGAAATGCTTGCATTATGTTTCACAACAATTATGGCATTTATATTGGGGCAATTGAATCCACCCTAATATTAGGCGCTTACTCTACTGAAGATGTCTAAACCTCACATGGTGTTTTAGAAGAAAAGACCACCGTCTGACAAATCTGTTCTGTGTGCATAAATAATATATACATGCCGTTATATTTATACTTTCCATTGCAATTTCACAGGATGATGAGTACATACACGTTCATTTGGGGGAGGTAACTGCATATAGTCCCCATATAATATAGACAGCATCTGATCATATTTGCTATAGATATCAAACTTTTTTCCTTCAAACTCTATTTTTTCTGTCTGATCGGTCATATCTCCCGGAAATCTAAATCTGAAAGCATATGTTGCAGATAAACTTACTATTTTATAGTTTGAAAGGGATTTGTCATTCTTCGTCAGCCAATTTAGAATATAATTAATCCGTTTTCTCCTGATTGGCTTTGGAATCATTATTATTATTTTCCTTATGATTCTTTTCTTAAGTGGATCTATAGTACTTCTTGTATTGGCCCTTGAAAGTAAGATTAACTCTGTAGCTTTACGAAATACTTTTTGCTGATTACTCTTATCACCAACTTTATCAAGCGGAAATATATCCAGCCATATGCCATGATGACCTATACTTTCCACCTCTCCCTCACCTAGAAGAATTGTATTGTTTTTATGGACTTTTGCATGGCATGTGGCACAAGTATCATCATATTGTAAACAGCTAAGTGTATATCCATTAACGGGATGTTTTTTCCATAATGTACAAAAACGATTATATTCTTCGCGGGGCATTGCTATGTCGATATCATCATCCCAAGGTATGAAACCTTTGTGCCTTACGGCTCCTAATGCAGTCCCTGCATATAATGAGTATTGAATATGATATTTTGAACAGAACATATCAACCATGTTCAGAATATTCAATTCTGTTTTTTGAAGTTTTTTCAATTCATACGTCCGCATTATTATTACCTCTATATAAATGATAAATGATAATGACGTATTGTCTATTGAAGATTGTGCATATTTGTGGCATAATCTTATTTTTTTCATTAGCAAAAAGTAATTTGTAATACTATTCAAAAAGATTTTCAGATAGCGTAGTCACAACCCAGTTGTGAAATCATTGCGTTAACGACAAAATCATTCACAACATAGGTGTTCTACTCTTGTAAAATATCGATGGCTTTATTTTTTGCAAGATAGGTAAAAACGATCGAACTGTCTCCATCATAAATAGTTCCGTTAATAATCATGTTGTATTAACTTTTTCGCCATCTAAATTCTTTGTATCCTATTTCCTGCGCTTTGAGATCATCCACTAAATCCTCATTAATAATGTAATTAACCCCTTTATCTCTTAGATTAAAATAAAGCCCTGTAAACCGCGTATAAACCTCTACATAATTCTCCTTACTCATATTAGTAATATTCTTTTTTATTTCAATTGAATTGCCTCGTTCGCTCCGCAAATTGTAAGTATAAGCACAGCTATTTATTAAAATAAGTAACGCAAATATCACTCCACCGCATCTTAATAGTATTGTATGATCTTTATTTAGAATAACAAATAGGCCCATTAATACAAACATATAAACATAAGGACTGTACCTGGCCCACCAACTCTCTGAAATGCCAAATGTTAACCCCACACAAACCAAACAGTTTAGCATCAATAAATAAAAGCCTTGGTCCTTCTTTGCTGTAACTAATATGATGAGTAAAGCTATCATGGAAATAATTAACAGGCCACTAAACAATACACCAAAACCTGAAAGACGTGCATCACAAAGCCCTAGAATATCAAATTCGGAAGAATATACTGTGAACGGTATTTTTAATTTGACAGTTTTCCCATCAATAATACTAAAATTATCAAGTCGAGAAAACAGTGACAAAAAGAGATTTCTAAAATGATTAACCTCTGCAAATGGCGAATTCTCAGTCATTATATCAATCGAGCCTTCTCCCATTAAAGGATATAAAGGAAACCCATGTCTGATCGTATTTGTGACATACGTTGAAGAACCTGCCAACACAATCGTTACAATTGCAATAGCCAGATAATATACCCCAGATTTACAACACTCTTTTAGATAATCCCTTCCTCTATTCTTAAAACCTTGGGTGCATTCCCACACATAATACGCAATACAGAATAAGCCTCCATAGAACAATCCCGTGAATTTGATGTTGCCTAGCATAATCATGCTTGCGGCGATTAAACTTGCAGATGTTTTTGATGTAAAAACTTTTTCAGTATCAACACGCGCATATAACGCAAACACTAGTATAAATAGCATCGTATGCAAGTATCCATCTACATAAAATGTATCAACTTGTGCCATTGCTATAGGATTTAATGCTACTGCCAACGGAAATGCTAAACATATAATCTTATTTTTTCTTATTTTCTTTAGATAATATCTAATAAGAAAGAACGCACAAAACATTCCAAGCATAGTATACGCTTTTCCACATTCAATATCACCCGCCATTGAATATACGCTAGCCGCAAAAAACCAAGTTGCCTTGCCATACGTTTCAATCCATAAATTATCGGATGGATCAACTCCTATTATTCGTGTTGAAGCTTTCCCTGGCATTTCATAAATTGGATTCCATCCATTATTCAAAAGTCCAATGCCTAATTTATGGTAAGCATTTCCGTCATATGTAAAATCGAGTATTTGGCTTGCCATGTACAAAGCAAGTACAAATACACAAATTCCAAGTATAACCTCAATTATTATTCTCCAATTGATCTTCTCATCATAAAAGACGGCTAATGCCACTACGGCCAGAAAAAAGCTCAGTGGCAACACATATGGCTTTATTGTTGCACCTAACAAAAACAATATAGACACAACCAAAATATTGACAGCAAATAAATAAAGATATAACTGACTTACGTGGAAAAACAATCTTGTTAATGTTCCATCCAGAGGTTTTATTTGTTCTTCTCTATTATTCATCTTTTTATTCTCTTCCGTTAACACACCAATATCATACTTTATACAATAACAAGAAGATACAAGCTACATAGATAAATACCAGCACAATCAACATTCTATCATGGAATAAAACTTCGACGGGATCGGCATCTGAATCACTTTCAATATCATAACTGTATCTCATAAGAATTATAATTATTAATGGAACCGTCCAAATCATTCTTCCATCACTGGCGTCTTTAGTCCACAATGCATAAAACACATTTGCCAATGATACACAAACATACATGTTTTTGTCTAGAAAAGGAACATTATAATAGCATAATACATCTCGAGTTCCTTCTCCCTTGTGCCTTTTTAGTTCATTTCTTCTTTTACCCAACCCAAAATAAAAGGCAGCAGTAACAACTACCAAATATAGCCATTTTGAGATTTCGATATGTGTAAATGCGCCACCATAAAATACACGAATCACAAATCCAGATGCGAGAATTACAATATCAATAATAACTTTGTCTTTTAAGCCCATACTGTAAGCAATGTTTAATCCCCAGTACAGCATAAGATACGTTGTGCTTATTACTCCACCAAAAACAACTGAAAAGAAAAAGCCCAGAAACATAAGAATAATCAATATCGTAATTGCAGTTCTTTTACTGATACAGCCGCTTGCCAAGGGGCGCTTCCTCTTTGTTGGGTGTAGCCGATCCTTATCTAAATCTTGTAAATCATTGATTATATAAACAGACGAAGAAATGAAACAAAAACAGGCAAACGCAATTATTCCCATTGTTAGTTTTTCTAAGTCAAAGAACTGTCCACTAAAGAACAATGGAAATAGCACTAGCATGTTTTTTATATAATGATTAACTCGTATTAACTTTAAATAATCTTTAATATTTGGCTTGGACATTTGTAACTAATATGTTGCATTCACAACTGAATACCAAACTATTCCTTCCATTTATTTGAACCAAATCCCGCAGGTGCGGGATAGCCTTTCCTCAATCAACGATTGTTCTTAATCCGCCATTGCTTTGAGGTCTTTTTCTTTTACGATATTCTCATCCTATAAAGAAAGAATCCTTACGGATGGTGTCTTTGTTCGGCGGTGTCGCTTTCAAACCGTAAGGATTCCCTACTACGGTTATGAGTATATCGCTTTTTTTATTATTATATTTGTATGAGGCAGGCACTGATATCATGACCATTAAGGAGGCTCTGGGGCACAAGTCCCTCGCCAGCGTGGAAGTCTATCTGACTCTCGGCATAGGTAACGGAAGGAGCGTAAAGAGCTTTTATGATCTCTGATCCCGAATGCGGCTATAAATAGATTATTATTTTTGTGTTTTTCCAACTAAGAAATAAAGATATTTGTCTACCAAGTATACAAGCGGTATTTCAATGACTATAACCATCACCAATAATGCAAACCCATAATAAATTGAACCATCATAAATTTCCCGACCCACAGAAGCGATAAATGCATATATAATCAACTGATGCGTACCCATGATTGTTAGGGTATGCTGACCTACAGTTTCAGTCATTTTCGAGGAAAACCTTCTTGCCATTCCAAAAATCATACATGTTCCGCAGATTCCTGCAATCAAAAAAGTACAGGGGTTACCTAATGTAATACTATAAAAATCATTTCCAGCAAATTCTAGATTAATAATCGCACAGCAGACAGTAACCAAAAACGATCCTATAATAATGTACCACTCACCTGTCTTTTCAGATAATACTATCGATTTTCCCAGCAGTCCTATCATAATAAAGAGATAGGCCATGATACCACGCCCTATTACTGTAAAAAAAGGACTTTTAGGTATCACCATTAATATGACAATTGCAAAAACTATAGTTATAACTCCGAAACCTCTTTTATTGATTTTGGTATAAAGAAAAACCAGGAAATCTCCTAAAAGTAACGCTGGCAAAAACCAATCTGCTCCTACATTGCATTGTATTGTCAACATATTCCATAGACCGGTTATCAGAGATTGGCCCCAAAAAAAGCTTTTCCATATAGTGCCAATACATTCAAAAAAAAGATATGGAACTGCAATCGTCATTATCTTTTTTCTCAAGAAGACTCGATAGTATGTATTACTCCATCGATCAGCACTAATTAAAGTGCCATGTATAATGAAGAATGCTGCCATATGAAATGAATATATAAACTCCTGAATACAATTAAGAAGCAATATACTATAACTTCTATTAATCACTATTAACACATGACCTATTATCACCAACATTATTAAATATGCACGTGCAGTATCGACAGCTATGATTCGCTCATTTTTATCCATAATTATATCTTTCGACTTACTCATCCGACAGCAAATTCGTTTCATCAATCTCCGGCAGATTGTTGATTCTATGGCTTTTGTGCCTTCAGTTTCAAATCGGAAAGCATTTTAGTCGAAGGCCTTTGAAAGCTGATTGATAATTATATAGATTCTGCAGAACAGGTTAATTCTCTTTGGAATACCATCTTCCTAAAGCAAATAGCATAAACTTATTAACCCCCGTTATAATCACTATTTCAAGCAGTATTAAAACCGCAAGGTATATTACTCCAATAGCAATAGGGAAATATTGAAATCCCAGGCAATATTTAACCAAACGATTTATAGGAGAATGTGTCCCAAAAACAATCAGGCTATTTTTTCCAAAATAATCAAGTAGTTTTACATTTATATTTAGACTGATAACAAGAACAGAATAACTTCCTAACAAACAGGTGGCGAAAAAAACACTTGGACTACCATCTCGAAAATTTGACATATTTACTTTATTCAATTGTGATAGTATTACAGTAATTATCAACGGGATAATACATAAGAATAAATTCTTTTTGCTTTCAATCAAAGGCTGAATTAAATAACCAATACAGAGAAACATAAGTGCAAAAAGGATTGTTGAAGGACTGATAACATTATCATATTTTGGCATAATAAAACCGTTTAGAATTATTAGAATAACAACAATAATATATAAATATTCAGTTCTCTGTTTTATACTTCGATATATTAAAATAAAACTTATTTCACTTAAATATAGAACAACTAAAAACCATAACGGTACATTCGTTAACTCAAATGTAAGGATCTGATATATATATCCTTTTATATTAAGATATGGACCTTCTGTAATGACTGATAAAACTACACCATACACCTCAAAACAAAAATATGGTATCATAAGTGTTTTTGTTTTATGAACTATCATTTCCCCTATAGGACGCTTTATTGGAGATGAATAACGGAACAGCATCCCTGATATCAGAAAAAAGCCCGCCATATGAAAAGAATAAATAAAATCATGAACCGGTCCACTTTCATACACATGGCCTATCATAACCAGAAGAATCAAAATCCCTTTCGCTATATCTATATATTCAAGCCTACTTTTCATAAATTGTAACCTTACAGTGTGTGAAGCAATACATCATATGCCTTTCTTTTAATCAATTGGAAACCCAAGGGTTATATGTTCCAAATTCCAATATGTCTGCAATCCTTTTACAAGCGAATCCATCCCCATAGGGATTCACAGCATGTGCCATTTTGTTATATGCTTCTTCGTCTTCCAGCAATCTCTTAAAATGATAATAGATGGACTTTTCCTCTGTACCAACTAATTGTAATGTCCCTGCTGCCACGCCTTCCGGCCTTTCTGTTGTATTCCTCATCACAAGTACCGGTTTCCCGTACGAAGGGCACTCTTCCTGGATTCCGCCGGAATCTGTCAGACAGAGATAGCATCTCGCCTCAAAATTATGGCAATCAAACACGTCAATCGGCTCTATGATATGAATTCTTTCACAGCCACTAAGTTCCTCTTCTGCGATTTTTCTAACAAACGGATTCATATGCACAGGATAGATTGCTTTACAGTCCGGATGTTCGTCCAGAACCCTTCTTATTGCCCGGAACATCTGATGCATAGGCTCACCGAGATTCTCTCTTCTGTGGGCCGTAATAAGAATCATCTTGTCATCACCAACCCACTCCAGTTCAGGGTGGGTATAATTCTCCATTACGGTGTATCTCATCGCATCAATCACAGTATTCCCCGTAATATAGATGGTTTGCGGATCCTTTCCCTCTTTTATAAGATTCTCTGCTGCAAGTTTTGTCGGAGCAAAATTGTACTTTGATATGATACTGACAGCCTGTCGATTAAACTCTTCCGGATAAGGAGAATAAATATTATAAGTGCGGAGCCCCGCCTCAACATGTCCGACCGGAATCCGAAGATAAAAACAAGCTAACGATGTAACGAATGTAGTGGTAGTGTCCCCATGTACCAGTACAACATCTGGTTTTGTTTCCTCCAAAACCTCCTTAATTCTCCCCAGAATTCCTGTTGTGATATCGAACAATGTCTGTCCCGGTTTCATAATGGACAGATCATAGTCAGGGATAACATGAAAAGTATTCAAAACCTGATCCAGCATCTCTCGATGCTGACCCGTCACACATACCGTCACCTCCATACTACTTCTATTTTTTAACTCGTTTACCAAAGGACACATTTTTATTGCCTCTGGACGTGTTCCAAAGACAAGCATTACTCGTTTCATATCAGCACCTACTGTTCAATACTTTTTGAATCGTTCTTCTGACTCCCTTTTTCTTTATATTATAGTTTAATCTTCGAAGTATGGAGATAAGGTATGATGCATTCGGGTATAATGCCTCAAACCAATACCATCTCTGAACAACTGAGAACTCTGAATGTTCACGAAATAGGCGTTTCATCTGTTTTCTCATCCAAACCACGTATTTTCGATTTTCATGATATCTTTCTTTGTCTTCACAGATTCTATGAATCTGATACGCGCATTGTTGGATATATAGTTCGACTTCTTTTTGATAAGCCCTCTCATATCCATTCTCCTGATAATACTTAAGCTGTTGGCGAATCCCCAGAAAACAGCCTAAACTCTTCGACGACCAAAATGATTTTGTAATTCCAGCCGCATTATAATAATAAAAGTAAAGTGGTTCTTTGATCAGAGCAATACATTCCGCTTTAAAATATGTACGATAAACAACCAGATTATCTTCCCCGAATGATACCTTTTCCGGAAATCTTAAACTGACGAACAGTTTTTTTGAGAATAGTTTTCCCCAAACATAATTAGACCGGTCAGATTCATACACAATTACATCTTCTGCCTGAATTATTTCCGGCTGCCATGTTTCATATCTGTTTTCGACTGATAATGAATCATTTAATGATACATACTGGTGCCAGCACATACTGATATCTGCGTTATACCTATGCGCTGCTTCACAAAGACCCTCCAAATACTGTGGATGAATACAATCATCACTATCGATAAAAGCCAGATACCTGCAATCTATATGTGAGAATACCCAGTCCAGCCCTCGATTACGTGCCGCTGACGGGCCTTTGTTTTGCTGATGCAGTACATGAATCCGTACATCTGAATCTTGATAATGATCACAAATTGTCGGGCTTTTGTCTGTGGAACCGTCATCAACAAGTATTAAAGCATAATCAGAAAAGGTCTGCGCGAGAATACTGTCTATACACCTGGACAGATCTTTTTCCGCGTTATAAACAGGTATGATAATCGATATTTCAGGCATGTCTCATTATCTCCTGAATTCAACACTCACTTGAAGCTTTCACGTGGCAGATCCAGATCTGATTTTCCAGTCTTTCTAAAATCATGAATTCTCATATCGATATCTGCATATGCCAATTCGTCTGCTTCAATTGGGAAGCGTCGATTATCCATATCCTTATCTGGCCATTGATAATCGTAACTATCCTGATATCTCATTAGACAACGGACATATTGATCATCTATAAGAAAACGATAAGTATGGATAAATTGGTTATTAATCAGCGGTTGTATTGTATCTTTAGCATTAATCGGCATTACCTCCCCACACTTAAGGGTTAATATCCAACCGGGATCATAATACGCAGCCATCTTCCAAAGCGCATGGAAGCCATCTTCTTTGTTATTATCTAATTCACGCATCCGTATAATTTTATAATCTTTTCCAGCTAATTCTTTCTGAACGATCTTTTTAATGCTGGCTCCTGAATTATTCAGAATAATACAGGAAGATATAAATGAGGAAACTCTTTCCAGCGTTTGTTCAAGATACTGCTCGCATCCAGTCTCCACCAGCAGATGCAGCTGAATCCTGCCATTATTTAAATTATCATAAATCAGTCGTTTTTTATGGTTATGAAAAACTCGATTTTTTATAACACGATGCAGATACAGCTGTCCTCGTTTGAAAATTCTTTTTAATTCCGACTGACGTACTGCCTCTTTTGCCGAAGGCTGTTCGAATGTCTGACACATATCATACTTAAAGCCTTCTTCTTTAAACTCTTTTACTCTGGACAGATATTCCTCTCGATATATGTGATAAACCGGAAAGCAGGTATCAAAATACAGATCGATTCCCAGAGCACCTGCCCTGACACAAAAGTGCCTGTCTTCACCAAGTACAGCAAGGTTGGGAATCTCCTTGAATCTTACTCCCTTCAGCAGAGCACTCCGGGCAATCAGAGTACATGCCCCCAGACCGTCTACTTTATATATGCCCGGAACCCTCATCTTCGCAAAAAAGTTTCTCCTGATCTGACGAGCCTCTTCTAATGCAATGGCTTCTCCAAAAGGTGTTTTATCCTGTCTGGAAAGAGCTGGAATCCAGAAACATTGTGGTTCCAGTTCCCAGTTTGGTTTCCACTGGGTCCAGAAAACATTAGATATTATTTCAACATTTCGGGAATAAAGGTGCTGTATCGTACGCCGGTCAATCACGATATCAGAGTCCACAAAGAATAAAAAATCGAAATCATTCTCAATAGCATACTTAATTATACAGTCTTTGAAATAAGCCACCTTTGTTATAGTTGTTGCATCCCAGAGGTGTGTCACTTCATCACTTATATAATTGCAATAGTCCTCAGAATGAGTAAGATCTTCGCCTCTGACAATTTTCGCATTATGCGCCAATGAAAACTCTCTGAGCAATTCAGAAGACTCCTCTGCTACATTGTCATCCACAAAACAATACTCTGTTTCAAATCCCGAAGTATCTGCCTCATCCAATCC
>AUXO017558638.1_pt1 | contig 10110 bp, 8 predicted proteins | sample 768731 | NCBI WGS metagenome assembly AUXO01 (sample SAMN02715735, study PRJNA202380) | gut metagenome | biome: sheep rumen | host: Ovis aries | place: New Zealand: Palmerston North | reverse complement strand
ACCCATTGTTTTACTGGTCAGCCATAGCCCCCAAAAAAGAAAAGATGTGACTAACACACCTTAGCCACAATGACAGTCATATCATCTTTTTCTTTTCCATAATCATTATCAATTGCCTCTGATATAATTATATCTGCAATTTTCTGCACATCATCAACATTTATCTCTTCCAATAAATACTTCAGCCATAAATCTTTATTTTGATAATCTGAATTAGATTCTATAATTCCATCTGAGCACATGACAATAATGTCTCCCTTTTCTATATCTTTGTCATATACAATTAAATCTATTTTATCTAATATACCTGTTGGCATTGAAATTGACTTTAATAGCTGTACATTCTTATTTCTTTTGATATACGTTGGACAAGCAGCATTTTTAACAAATTCCATATTTTCAGTGTATAAGTCTAATATAGCAACGTCCAAGGTAGCGTACATATCTTCTTCTTTCATTGTAGTAGCCAATGTTGAATTAATCAATTTGATAGAAGTGTCTTTTTTAAACCCTGAAGTCAACAGTCTTTCCAGCATCTTTATTGCTATTTTGCTACTTTTTCTAGCCTCTGGTCCAGATCCCATTCCATCGCTTAAAGCTATTAAGTATTTTCCATCCTCTAGCCTAGTTTGAATACTAGTATCTCCCGAAACAGGAGAACCATTCTTTGTTGATTTTGCTATTCCTATTTGTAAGCTATGTTTATCTTTTGACATATATGAAAATTTACAAATATCACTATCTTTCCTTAATCCACAGATTTGATTTGTTAAATTCATATCTTCTTTCAAAACTCGTGATATCACCTGTTCTATCACTTTACATGGACATGTTGTTCCATCTAAATCATCACAACTCTTTTGATATACTATAACGTTATATCTTCCAGATTCATCCTGTTTTAAATGAATTTCTGTAACTATAATTTGCTTTTGCTTTAACAATTGTATAATTTGTTCTTTTTCCTTCTTGAATGTATCATTTATATCATTATATTGAGATTCCTTTATATCATTAGCCATTTCAGCAATTATTTCAGAAACACCTTGTAACTGCGCTGATACATTTTTATTGTTTTCTTCCATTTTCTTTTTATAAACAAAATTCATTTTACTTGTCTTATATGAATAATTAATTTTCTTTATCATTTCAGAAATATCTTTTTCAATATTATTATTCTCAACCTCATCTTCTTCATCAAAACCTAAAATATAATTATTATGATTAGAAAATATTTCTACTAACTGGTTTTTCGTAATCTCTGTATTTATTAGTAATACTTTGAAAATATCTGAAACAATATCATCTTGATAATATAGCTCCTCGTATAACATATTATCTTCCAAATCTTCTATATTGTTATGCAATTCCTTTACAAAAATTTCTTCATTTTCTTTTTCTATTTTTGTCATATCATCATCTAGAACAGTAGCTGCAGTTTGTGTATAACCCTGTGCTAATTCTGATATTGTTTCAGAAATATCAGTCAGCTTTCTTATCGTTTCTTTACTTCCTTCAATAGCTCTTTCCGTAGTTTCTGGCAGCATTTTTGAAGCATTAAACACATCATCCATAGCGTATTCCACGCGTTTTGGTAATAGTAACAATCCTAGCGATGCAATAAATATTTCCTGAAATTTAGTTATAGGAATAATATTTCCATTAGCTACACCTGTTAAAACTGTGTTTCCAATTACAAAGCCTACAATTACACCTGGTTTTCCAAACCTGCTAAGTAGTCCTGATAGTAAACCTGAAATAGAATATACTGCAATCACCATAGGATTACTTTCTGCTATTATTCCCAAAACAATCCCTACAGTTATCCCTCCAGTAGCACCCACCAGCATTCCATTTTTCCATCCTAAAATTAAAACCATTAAAATACAAAGTATATTTCTTAATGAATAATTCAATATATGTATAGGTACTAACGCAGAAAACGCAACAGTTAGTAGCATACATGCGCCCATAAGTTCTTCTATTGAAAAAACTTTCTTATAGTTAAAACCTCTTATTACGGTTATAGAATTGGCAAATATCTTATAAAAAATGAATACTACAATTGATTGCATAATTCCAATTAATAAATCATATAAATAAAATGTCCCAAATATTAACGGTGCTATTTGCACAATTAAACTTGAAATTGCAACATTCTTTCCTACTTTTCTTTTTTCATTACATTCATATTGTATTCTTGTTTTAAAAACAAATAAACTTGCAAAAAACACTAAGAATGTAATTATATAGCTTAACAACCCTTTAGCTCCAAATCCAATGCCAGTCCCAATACATGTGATTATAAAAACCGCGCCCACTGGTATTTCATTACTCAGTGTAGCTCCTACTATTGCTAATGCAAATGGTGCTAGTTTAAGTGAGCTATTACCACCAAAACTTACCATAGATACCATTAACGCGACTATATACAATAATATATTTTGCTTTATAAAAAAGTTTTTAGTTAATTCTTTAATATCAGCAAATTTATACAATTCAACATCCTTTTTTTGGCTTTTCCTTTTTACTTTTTTATAGCCATTTGACATATTTTGAAACATCCTTACCACCTCAATACTTTTTTCTTACATATTCTAATATACTTAGAAGTAATTTTTTTGTCAGTTTTAATATGTAATCTTAAAAAAGTTTCTTACATATTGTGATATATTACTTATCGTAAATATAATATCTTTTTTTATACTACAATTTACTTATCATATTTTATCTTATATTTGTAGAAATTACAATATATTGACACATCTTTTTTTTATTTTATTATATGGGAGTAGTTACAGTTCAGCCATTTTTTCTAAATAGTCCCCTTGACGCATTCACCTAAAATAATAATCACAATTTTTATACTCCTGCATATAATACTAATAGTATTTCCAATCTCATAAAATTCATATTAAGTAGGTGATTTAGTTGAATGAAGACATGTCTAAAATGTTTGAGAATTTTAGTAACATCATGAATAATCCTGAAATGTCCAATAAAATGAGAACTTTTCTTGACGCCCTGAACAATACTAGTAACAATGCTAACAACATTAATATTAGCAACAATTCTACCGATAATTATAATAAAACAACCTCTGACACAAACCATAGTAAAAAAAAGGATAACACCAGAGATGAAATTGATGACAACTCTAATAGCAACACTTCCAACGAAAAAAACTACAATACCAGTACTCAAACATATTCCAATGACAACATTAACAACAATTATAGAAACACTGAAGCTACCGATTCTACAGCTGAAACAGCTACAACTTCAAACAATATTTTTGGTAACATAGATTTTAATACCATTTTTAAAATTCAACAAATAATGAATTCATTAAATGACACAAAAAGCGATTCAAGGAGTAATTTACTATTATCACTAAAGCCGTATTTGAAAGAAAGTAGAAAAAATAAAATTGATCAATATATACAATTAATGAAAATAGGAAAAATTTTTGAAACAATGAATTTATTTGGTGGTGACAACAAATATGTATAATCCTAGAAATCCATTTTTCATTAACTCCCCGTATCAAAATAGAAAATTTTTTAACAATCATATCCAAAGGTCTTCACAATATCCACGCTATACAAGAAATTCATTTTGTACCAATTTAAATAATGTAGAAAGAGAGAGAGAATGTATTGATTCTAAAAAAACTTATAAAAAGCCCGAAATTGATTCATCCTTATCGGATTTTTCCGGCAAAACTAATAACAGTAGAACTTCTGTAACAGATCATAGCTTTAAATCTAAAATCGAAGATGAGTTTTTTGAAGTATTTGGATTAAAAATATATTATGACGATTTACTAATAATATGTATACTTATTTTTTTATATCAAGAAGGCGTTCAAGACGAATACTTATTTATATCATTAATACTACTATTACTAACCTAAAAGATAAGATTGCTATTCAATAACAATCTTATCTTCTTCATTTAAAAAAGCATTAGTTTTTATAATGTCATCTTCAACTTCTTCCTTTTCACATTCTCTAACCACATTAGAAATTCTAATCTGATGTGCCTCGATTGATCCTGCGGAAATAATTGCCTCCTTGTTTCCTTTTGCACCTGCATGCGCAAGTCCTCTTAATACTCCAAGAACGACAATATTTTCACCAGCTATAACTTCTGCTCCATTATTAACATCACCTAAAATTACTATACTTCCTTCGAATTCTACCTTTTGTCCAGATCTTAAAGACTTTCTATAAAACTTAGTATTTGAGGTAGCAATCTCTTTATTAAAGGGTTTGCGAATACCATGTAAACCAAGCATTTTAGAGCATGAGAAATTAACATCTACATCAAAAAACTTATCAATAACCTTTTGAATAGCATACATTTCTTTAGTTTTAAAATCCTTTCCCATAATAATTACTTCCGGATTAACATTTTGGTATAATTCCTTTAACTCCGGTAGTTTTCTTTTTAAGCCATTAACAAATACCTTAAATTCCACATCATTGCTAACTTTAACAGTAATTTGTTTCTTTTTTAACCTAAACCCAATACCATTAATAGCCATTTCTCTCATCCTTTCCGTATTCTACTACATCCTTAGTATTTTTATTTTTTATATATTTTGTTCTATAATTAGCGTACTCTTTTATTTTTATATTAAATTTTTTATTGCCTATATTATTACATTTATATATTTATTGCTATCTGTTAAAATTGTATAATTAATTATCTTACAATTTGATTACTTGGAATTGCTTCTTGTGATTCAACAATTTTGCTAGCATTCATTCCAAAATATTCAGCGAAAATATCTCTAGCTACTTCTGCTGTGTAGCCACCGCGAATTACAATTTTCAACAATTACGACAATAGCAATTTCCGGGTCATCGTACGGAGCAAATCCAGCAAACCAACCATTAGTTTTATTTCCAACTTGTGCAGTTCCTGTCTTACCTGCAACTTCAATATTAAATCCAGCAAAAGTTGAATATGCAGTTCCTCCAAATTCACTAGTAACGCCCTTCATTCCTTCTAATACTGCCTTTAAATTATCTGGAGAAATGTTTAAATCATCAGTGTTATTACTTGAATCAAAGTTCAATTTTTTACTTACATAATCATTTATTTCTTCCCTAGACATCTCATTTCCGTTACTATCTATTATTGTTTTAATTAAAGTAACATCAATATTCTTTCCGCCATTAGCTAACATACTAATATATTTTGCCATTTGTAAAGGCGTAAAATTATTATAACTCTGTCCAATTGCTGCAGATAGTGTTTCTCCTAAGTACCAAGTTCTTCCTTCCTCATCTGCTATTGAAACACTTGCGACTTTTCCACTTGCTTCACTAGGTAGTTCAACTTGCGTTTTTTGTCCTAATCCAAAATATCTAGCATATTTTTCCAAAGTTTCTATACCAATTCTATTACCCACCTCGTAGAAGAAATAGTTACATGAATGTTTGATTGCATTTGATACGTTTAAATACCCATGACCTCTTCTGTATTCCGTATAGAACCAACATACTGGTTTATGTGCGTAGGGATACACACCTGTATCATTTATAGTTGTTTTTGTATTAATAGCACCCGTTTCAAGTCCAGCTATCGCAGTTACCATTTTAAAAATTGATCCTGGAGCATATGTACCACTAATCGCTCTATTATACAAGGCTGAGGTTTGTTGATATTCTTGATATTTTTCATTACTTATTCCATCTATAAACAATTGAGGCTCATAATCTGGATAACTTGCCATTCCTAAAATTTCTCCAGTTTTAACATTCATAACAACCGCCGCACCTGCGTTAGCATCGCTTGAAGATGAAAATCCACCCGTTGAAATTTTTGTTATGTTATCTTTCAAAGCTTTTTCCGTAATAGCTTGTACATTGGAATCTATGGTCAAAACGACATCCGAGCCGGCAACTGCTTCTTGTTCAATGTATTCTCCTGTAATAGTTCCCTCAATATCCATATCAATCTGTCTAATACCATTTTTTCCCTTTAGCAAATCTTCAAATACGTATTGAATTCCTGTTTTTCCTATTAAATCATTCATATCGTATGTATTTGTAGTTTCGCTTAATTCCTTTTGAGTAATTTTTCCAATAGTTCCTAAAATATGTGAAGCCAAACTTCCTGATGTATATTGAATAATAGGCTCTGTTGTGACATCTATTCCAGCAAATTGTGTATTTTTTTCACTTAGTTCCAACACACTCTCTCTACTTAAATTTCCGCATATTTCTACAGCCTTAGTGCTACTATACCCGTTTTGAGATATTTCGTATCTTATCGCCATTATTTTTCTAGCCTCAATAATATCATTACTTTGTATTTCATATTTTTCTTTGAATATGTAAAAGCAATCTTCTGCCGAAGCATCTTCGTTAAATTGCATCTTTTTCTTCCAGTTTTTTAAATATTCCTCATCTTGAGAAGTAAAAGCAAATGGTTCAACGGTAATAGGAATATTGTCATAGTACTTATCACCATTTTTTTCAAGTATTCTTATTATATTCAATATAGTTTCGTTTAGTGTTTGGTTATCTACTTTTGTTTTATATAAATCTAATCTAAAGCCCATTGTATTAGATACAAAAGCATTTCCTGTTCTATCTAAAATATTTCCTCTGGCAGCTTTTAAAACAGACTCTCTTGTTAACCTAGTATTAGATTGATTTCTATATTCCTGTCCTTTTAATATCTGCAGATTAAAAAGCTGTACTAATAAAATTATTCCTAATGCATACACTATAATGGAAAGGATATTATATTTTAATTTGTTATTTTTAGTTTCCAAATTACCCAATTTCTCACCTTCTTTCTTTAAATTTACCTATAAAAGAGATAATTAATATAATAAAAAATTAAAAATATCTGGTTAACGTTTTCCTCTTTTTAAAGGTATTTTCAAAGAAATATCCCATTTTCTTTATAGCCGGATATAATATTATAGTTAACAAAACATTAAAAATAACCTCAATTAACAGTATTTTTATAAAACCTAGTGCTTGCACTGGAATTAAGTTTCTTATTGTAGTGTATATATACACTACACTTTCAAAAAGGATAGTGCTCCCTGCTGACATTAGTAAAATAGTAATTTTACTATCTTTTGAAAAGTTTTTATCAAATGATCCTCCTAAGAATCCAATAACTGCGAACATTATTGCAGATATTCCGTATTGGTTTACCTCCCAGCATATCCAAATAAATACCAAATATAAATCCAAATGGAATAGCAATATTTTTACCCATATACAAACCTATACATAGCATCAACACAATAAACATATTTGGTTTAATCCCTGCAATATTGAACCAATTAAAAAAATTAATTTGTAAAAAATATAATATATAAAATGCTATAATTATTATTAGAATTGAAATTGTTTTTTTCAGTGAATTCACCCTCTTTATTTAATTTGTTATAACCAAAACTGTTTCTAATTTTGAAAAATCTACCGCAGTTTCAATAATTGCATATCTATTAGTAATATTTTTTGTATTTACTACCTGTTTAACAGTACCTATATGGATACCTTTTGGATAAATACCTCCTATACCAGAGGTCTCTACATTATCCCCTTCAAGCACATTTGCCTCTGTAGGTATAAAAGTAGCCTTCATCTCATTATTAGAATCTATTATTCCTTTTGCAATAATACTATCTCCAGTGGTACTTATCGTACTTGCTACAGAGCTTGAGGTATCAACAATAGTTTGAACCTTTGCTGTATCCTCTGCAACAGATATTACATATCCTACTAATCCCTTATCAGAAATTACTGTCATGTTTACACCTATTCCATTTTTTTTTCCAGCATTTATTGTAACAATTTTGCTATAATTACCAATATCCGATTGTATTACATAAGCTGGATGAGTTGTATATTCTGTATATTTATCTGTTAAATTTACATACTCTCTAAGAGTTGCATTTTCTGCTTTTAAAATTTCTAATTCTCTTAAGGATTGTTCCAGTTCACTATTTTCTGTTTTTAACTTTTCATTTTCTTCCTTCATTGCTTCAAGATTTACAAAGAAAGTGCTATTTCCACTAATTTTATTTTTTAAATATACCAATCCACTCTGTATCGAATTCACAAAATTTGTAAGTGGATTTCCATTTTGGGACATTTTTTCTATTCTAGTATTCGATACAACAACTAAAAATATTAAGATTAAACTAGTAATAACTATTCCAACTACTGTACTTTTTTTGTTTTTATTCATCTTGGTACGCTATTCCTTTCTTTACCGTGTTTTATTATAAACTGCTATCTTCTTTTTCTCGTATCTAGCAAGACTGATTTCAATCTTTCCAATTCCTCTAATGTTTTGCCTGCGCCTCTTGCAACACAATCCAAAGGGTTGTCCGCAATAATAACTGGCATACCTGTTGATATGCTTAGAAGCTTGTCAAAATTTCTTATTAAAGCTCCTCCACCTGCTAAAACAATACCCTTTTCCATTATATCTGATGCAAGTTCTGGTGGTGTCCTTTCTAAGGTAGTTTTTATTATATCAATAATTTTTCCTATAGACTCCTGCATAGCTTCCTGCATTTGAACAGATGTTACACAAATAGTCTTAGGTAATCCAGTTGTTAAATCTCTACCCTTTACTTGTCTAGACATTTCAGCCATTAAAGGCAAAGCACAACCAATCTCCATTTTTATTTCTTCTGCAGTTGCAGTCCCAATTGCAACATTCATTTCTTTTTTTATATAATTTATAATATCTTCATCGAGTTCATCACCCGCTATTCTTACAGAATTACTAACAACTATACCTCCTAAAGAAATAACAGCAACTTCAGTAGTACCACCACCTATATCAACTATTATATTTCCACTTGGTTCTGCTATGTCAATATTAGCTCCTATCGCTGCTGCCATTGGTTCTTCTATAAAATATACACTCTTCGCACCTGCATATAAAATTGCCTCTTCAACAGCCCTTTCTTCAACTTCTGTAATGCCTGATGGAACTCCAACAACAACCCTAGGTTTTCCTATATTATATTTACGATATACTTTACTTAATACATCCCTTAACATTAGTTGAGTTCCAGTAAAATCTGCTATAACTCCTGCTTTCATAGGTCTTATTGCATTAATATCTTCTGGCGTTCTTCCTAGCATTTCTTTAGCTTCATATCCAGTTGCTACTATATTTCCAGACTTTTTATTTATTGCAACCACAGAAGGTTCTTTTAATACAATTCCTTTTCCTTTTAATGTAACTAAAAGATTTGCAGTTCCTAAATCAATGCCCACATCCTTAGATGATAGCGAAAAAAAATTCTTAAATCTAGAATTTCCCATCTATTTACACAATCCTTTCTGCTGAAAAAATACTTGTATAACACCTATTTCCAATAACAATATGATCTAATAATTGTATTCCAACAATACTTGATGCCTGATACAATCTTTTTGTCATTTCAATATCAGCAACACTCGGTGTTGAATCACCACTTGGGTGATTATGTACTAATATAATTTTGGGAACTCCAGCCTTAATTGCCTCATGAAGTATTTCCTTTGGCTCGACTATAGCAGAATTAATACCACCCTTTGAAATATCTACAATTCGCACTATAACATTCTTAGCATTCAATAATAATAACTTTACATACTCAACTTTTTCAAATCTCAACTCTTCCATTAGAAGCTCTGCAACATCTAGAGATGACGTTATTTTTATTTGCCTTTTCTTTACTGGTTGTGCCATTCTTCTAGCCAGTTCGCAAACTGCCTTTAACTGAATTGCTTTAACTTTTCCTATTCCCTTAATCTTCTGAAATTCCTCCAAGGATATTCCTTGCAGTGCTTCCAATAAATTATCATTCTGACCGTTTGCACAAGATAATTCTTTATTAGTTTCGCAACAAGATAATACATTTTTATCATTCTCTTTTGGGGATTTTCCTGCATTTCCTTCTAGATACAAATTTCCTTTTGAAGAAACTTTCATACTCTTACTATCTGTTAAAGATAAAACTTTATTCGCAAGTTCTACAGAGGTATTCTCTTTTGTTCCACTCTTAATTATTATTGCCAAAAGTTCAGCATTTGATAACATTTTTTCACCATATAATTCCAATTTTTC
>AUXO013304809.1_pt1 | contig 10110 bp, 26 predicted proteins | sample 768731 | NCBI WGS metagenome assembly AUXO01 (sample SAMN02715735, study PRJNA202380) | gut metagenome | biome: sheep rumen | host: Ovis aries | place: New Zealand: Palmerston North | reverse complement strand
TAACTTAAATTTTAACTTAAATTTTAACTTAAATTTTAACTTAAATTTTAACTTAGTTATAACTCGATCATTTTAATTTAATTTAGGAGGTTAATCATGGCAGTACAGAACAGCTTATCACAGGCACAGGGTAGAAGGGTAGGCTTGACAGCTTATCTTACCAAGGATGCGGTGAAAGATCAGATAAATAAGGTTGTGGGTGGCAAAGAAGGGCAGAAATTTATTACGGCGATTGTATCCGCTGTCAACGCGAATCCGGAATTGCAGGAATGCGATAACGGGAGCATTCTTTCAGCGGCTCTTTTGGGACAGTCGTTGAAGCTTTCACCTTCGCCACAGTTAGGGCAATATCATCTTGTGCCCTTCAAAGACAAGAAAAAAGGCAAGGTAGCTCAATTCATTATCGGATACAAGGGATATATACAGCTTGCGATCAGATCGGGGCAGTACAAAAAAATCAATGTTCTTACGATCAAACAGGGCGAGCTTGTAAGGTTTGACCCGCTGAACGAAGATATAGAAGTTAATCTCATCCAGGATGAAACAGTCAGAGAGAACACGCCAACAATGGGTTATTATGCAATGTTCGAGTATGTGAACGGCTTTAAAAAAGCTCTTTATTGGAGCAAGGAGAAGATGATAAACCACGCAGACAGATATAGTCCGGCATTCTCAAGAGATGCCAAAGGCGGCAAATATCCGAAGGTTTCTTTCGCTGATTATGAAGCCGGCAAATATCCGAAGTCGGATGAATGGTTGTACTCTTCTCCTTGGTATCAGCGCTTTGACGATATGGGATGTAAAACAATGTTACGTCAGCTTTTGGGCAAATGGGGTGTGTTAAGCATTGAAATGCAGACCGCCTTAGAAGCCGATAACGCCGTTATCAACGAGGACTTAACGCCCGATTATGTTCAAACAGAAGAAGAAATTTTTGTTCCCGATGCAGAAAAAGAGCCAGATCAGATAGAGGCAAAGACAGAAGAAAAAGAAGCACCTACAGAGAATGTTGAGCAGGACGCGGCAGCGGCACTTTTCGGCTAACAACATAACGGCATCTTGCGTGGGGATGTAAGCAGGATATACCACAAAACCACGTTTTAAGGCGGTGAAAAGTGCGCCCCAAAAGATACAATTCACCGCCTTTTATATATGGTCAATTTTAGCCCTTTTTAGCCCCTAAAATATTTCAATGCACAATTCCACAAAAAATATTTAGAAGGGCTACACGGAGCGCACAGACACCAAAATGAGAGGATTATGATGTATAACCAATACAGAAAATACAAAAACAAAAAAATCGAGATTGACGAAATAAAATTTGACAGCCAAAAAGAAGGTAACAGGTATATAGAATTGCGAATGCTTGAAAAAGCAAAGGTTATTAAAGACCTGCAGCGGCAGGTGAAATATGTGCTTATTCCAACACAGAGGGGGGATGATAAGAAAGTAATAGAGCGCGAATGTGCTTATATAGCTGATTTTGTATACTTTGACTGCGAGACAGGCAAAGAGATCGTAGAAGATGTAAAGGGCTACCGTGGCGGCGGCGCTTATGAGGTTTTTAAGATTAAAAGAAAGCTGATGTTAGAGCGGTACGGGATACGGATTAAAGAAGTTTGAAATTTTTAACATTTAGTTGTATAATAGTTCAATAATATATTGAAGTAAAACGAAAGGAGTTAATATGGCAAAAGCAAACATGGAACTTAGATTATATGCTATGGGAAAAGGGGTGAGAATGTGGCAGATAGCGGAGAAATTCGGTATTTCAGAAGCGTATTTCTGTAAAAAAATGAGAAATGAGCTTTCGGATGAAGAAGCGGACAAATTTAGGAAGTTTGTTGATGAAATTGCAGAAGGTGAAAAATAATGTCCGATGTAAAATGGATAAAAATCAAAATTGATATTTTCGATGATGAAAAAATGTACGCGATTGAATCCATGCAGGACGGATTATTGATTGAGCTGATTTGGTTCAAGTTGCTATGTCTTGCCGGAAAGTGTAACAATCACGGCTTTTTGATGGTCAATAAAAAGATACCCTATACGGATGATATGCTATCAAAAATCTTCCGTATAGAGATCGGGAGCATTCAAAGAGCTTTAACAGCGTTTCAAGAATTGGAAATGATAGAAGTCGTTGATAATGCGTACATGGTTTCAAATTGGGATAAGCACCAAAATGAGCAGGGATTAGAAGAGATTAGAGCGAGTGGAAGAGAAAGGACAAGAAGATTTAGAGAAAGGCAGAAAAATAAGGCTTTAGAGAATGAAGAGATAGGGTGTAACGTTACGAGTGACGTTACGGGTAACGTTACGAGTGACGTTACGGGTAACGTTACAAGTGACGTTAAATGTAACGTGAATCGCTCTATATCTATATCTAATTCTATATCTAATTCTAATTCTTTTTTAAATTCTAATAATTTAAAACCTACAACACATAATAGTGTAGAACTTAGTAGAAGTGTAGAACAGGAAATAATAGATAGCCAAGACAGTTTAAATTTAAAAGAGGACAGGAAGCCTAAGAAGAGAGCCAAGAAAGAACCCGTAAGAAAAGATGTATATTTCCCACTTGATGAAAAATTGAATCAAGCCTTTTCTGACTATGTTGAAATGCGTGAAAAAATGGGTGCAAAAAAGGCTTTTCAGTCAATAAAGGCGATTGATGCGGCGATTGATGATCTAATGGAAATGGCAAACGGCGACAATGACACTGCGATTAAGATCATACGAAAATCACTTATGAACTCGTGGCAGGGGCTTTTCCCGTTAAAGGATGTTTCGACGACAAAGCAGAAAACAAATTACACAGGTAGCATATTTGAAAACGCATAAAGGAGAATGAAATGAATCGAATTGAAGTCCAAAAAATCTTGATGGAGATTGAAGTGATATATCCGAATTTCAAGAACGGAATAACGAACCCTACGGCATTGATTGATATATGGCATAAATTTTTACAGAAATATGAGTATGCCGATATATCAACCGCGTTAATTGAGTTTGTGGAAACATCAAACAATTCGTTTGCACCGAGTATATCACAGCTTATAGGCATAGTCAAAAAACACAAGGATATTCCGATCAAGATTAGTTTGTTGGGCGCAGCCGAAGCGTGGGGAATGGTAAGAAAAGCCCTGCAAAACAGTGCATACAATTGCGAGGTGGAGTTTGAAAAACTTCCAAAACTGGTACAAAAGGCGGTCGGCTCTGCTAATCAATTGCAGGTATGGGCGACGGATGAAGATTATAACGAGGGCGTTATATCAAGCGTTTTTAAGCGGAACTATGAGGAAGTATGCAGCAAAGAAATGCAGTATTCGAATCTAACACCGCAACAGAAAGCAGGTGTTGACCAATTAAAGGACAGGCTGAACCGTGGCGAAGAATTAAGGAATATAGTTTCGGGAGTGGTTGACCACGTATCTTTGATTGATAGCCCGTCATAATTTGAGCGTGACGAGGGAACGCTGCCGCGTGGAGACGTTTTATTGCATCGGGCGTATATTTTGTAGGGTACGCACAAACAAAGGCTAAAAAGGGCAAAAACTAAGGTTTACATAACAAAGGACATGACAGGACTTATGAACGAGACAGACGCGGACAGAGTGAAGATTAGAATTAATACGCCGAAATTGACGGCTACAACGTCCAACAAGGGCGATTAAATGTGTTAGGCGATAATTTATACCCTAAAGAAAAAGAGCGGCTCTAAGGTGGCAAAAGTGGGGTAATATGAAAGGATGATGAAAAATGGATTTTTTTGACATATTAAACGACATCATGGAGCAGTCGGATTGTGATTATGCTTCAATAACCGTAACTAAAAACAGAAAAACACTTACATCAACGATCGTAAAGGAGAAAAACGAAAATGATTCTGACGAAAGGATGCAAGTGGAAGAATGAATAACAGAAATAACCATATTCAACAAAAAATACTAAGAATGTGTGAAAGGTGCGAACTTTGCGGAAGTATGAGAAATCTTGAAGTTCACCACATAATACCGTTAGTTGTTGAAATTGAGGATATTGATTTGAATTGCGAAGAAAATTTAATAGTTGTTTGCAAAAAGTGTCATGCTCTTTTGACTCCGCATAGATTATTAACAAAAATTGGACAGAAAAAAATTCAAAAAAAAGGATGTTTGGAATTTTATCAAGCGATAGAAAAAGAGACTGAAAAAGGCTTTTCCGTTTCGGTGGAAACAATCTTGGATTTATTTGATGATATTTTTATGAAATGAGGTAAAAAATGAAAAATTACGCAGTATTAGAACAGGACAAGAGAAAACTTGAAAGTATCGGCAATGGATTTATAAACGCATTTAAGAACAGGCTGACAAAAGCTTTTAACAAAGGCTATGAACAGGGCTACCAGGATGGCAAACTCGATGGCGAAGCTGAAAAGATTGAGAAACTTGAAAAGCAATTTGATGATGAAAAGAAAGCTGAGTACGACAGAGGCTTTGATGAAGGTTATGCAAGAGCTAAGTTAATAACAACTAATGATGCTTACGAAGCAGGCTACGACAAGGGCTATGAAAAAGGCAAACAAGAAAGTATTGAGGCTTGCAAAAAATGTGAACGTACATGGCAGGACGGATATTCAGAAGGATATGCCAAAGGCTTGCAGCACGGACAGGAACTTCGCATGAAAGAAATATTTGCTAATGAAGTCTTAAAAATTATGCAGAACGCAAGAGAAGAAATCGACGATGCAGGTTCAGAGCATAGGAAAACGTGCGCCAAACTGACGGCATACGAAGAAATCGAGGAGCTTTTGAAAACATGAAAGCAAAACTGATAATAGCGTTGATGCTTGTAGGTCTGTTAAACCCTAAAGAGGTATACGCTAAAGAGTTGGAAGTGATCGAAGTAAACTATGAGGATGCTCAAATGCTCATGAAGATAGCACAGGCAGAAGCCGGGAATCAAGGCATTGAAGGAATGTCAGCGGTAATGCGTGTAGTCCTCAACAGGGTTCAAAATGAAGATTATCCGGATACGGTCGAGGAAGTCATAAAGCAGCCCAATCAGTTTGAAAGTTACTCCAACGGCTCATATAACGAAGCAGAGCCGACGACAGACTGTCATTTGGCTTTAGCTGATGTTGAGAGGGGATTGAGCGCAGACAGGGAAATCATAGGTTTTGAAACCGTAGAGAATGGCGAAAGCCTTACAAGATACTTTGAGTATGCTTACACGATTAAAGATCACAATTTTTATGTGGAAAAGTAAACTTCGATGCAGATTTAAGAAAAAGAGAACTTCGATAATCACTCAGCTATAAAGGACGGCTTACAGATAAACAGTTTTATGAAATCGAAAAAGAATGTGATATTGATTTTTTTAAGTTGGTAAGCCAAGACGTTAAATATACGATTCGATACCGAGATACAGAGTCAAAGGACGGTGAGAAATGAAACAAGTAACACTCCGAGTTAAGGAAACTAAATATTCGAAAGATTATGAGGATTGTACACGCTGCATATATCGCAAAGACAGTATAGAAATATGCTTACTGAGATATTGTGTCCACGCAATAGATAATGTTGAGATAGAGGATTGTTATGTTCCTATGAAAGATCATGAGGTGGAAGAATGACAATTGATGAAGCAATTAAACACGCAGAGGAAGTTGCGAAAGAAAAAGAAAGCGAAGCAGAGGATTTAGAATATTCTAAATTGGATTGGAAATATGAAGCTAACCAATGTTCTAAATGTGCCGCTGAACACAGGCAGCTTGCAGAATGGTTAAAGCAGTTACAGAAGATACAGAAAATAATTAATGATTGGGAGAATAGTGGAGAAGAAGATGATCCTGTTAATATTATAATTAACATTGAAGAGGTTGTAGAAGACGTGAAAATTGGCTGATGCTAATGAATGCAGAATGTTATAAGTAGGTATAAGATGGAAAGTGAGGACAAGTAATGACGAGATTTGAAGAAAATAAATTTGTTATAGACGGGTTGATTAAAGAAATGAAAGAAAATCCAAGTGGGACTTATCAGGAAATGGTAGCATCTCAGCTTTGTATAATTTCTACAACTCTCGCAGACATATCTAAAAGTCTTGCAATTCTTGCTGACAAGGCAGAAAGTGAGCAGTAATATGGGTGATAACATTTTTGAAAAATTGACAGATGAAGAGCGGAATCATCTATGGATGTATATGATATTTAACAGAGATAAAATCATAGAAAAAACAGAACAGTGGACTAAAGAAGCAGAAAAAGCTGGCATGACCTTGACCGAATACCTCGAATCCATCGATCCGCTTAATGAGGCAAATAAGATAGACGTGATTGAGGATATTTCAGCAGAAAGTGAGCAGAATGACAAAGGATAGCGAGGAATACAAAGCCTTTCGGGAAGAATACGAAGCCAAGGAAAAGGAACGGCGTGATAACCCGGATAAATACCCGTACTTTGCGTATTTCCAATTTGGTTTCCACAACATGACATATCTTTCTGAGGAAGAAGTCAAAGAGGCGGTAAAGTTTTACCACCTAAAAAGCGACTACAAAGGCGGGTATTTCAGATATGGTAGGCAACCTATAACGATCCTGCCGAGAAAGTGAGAAATAATAATGTACGAAAGTCCAATAGATAAAATATATGGCGAGTTACAAACACAAATGATACAAGAAGAAGAAAAAATGGTAATGAAAGCCGTTAGAGAAGTGGGAGTAAATGTTGATAAGGAATCGTTAATAAAGGCTTTACAATATGACCGCAATCAATATACAAAGGGATATGAGGATGGTAAAAATGAGGTGCTCGACAAGATAAGAGCTGAGATGTTTGAAGAAATGTTATCTCATAGCGGAACAGGCGAAGAAGTGATACAAGCCTATGCGGATGGACTTAAAAAGGGATTAGAGATCATTGATAAATACAAAGCAGAAAGTGAGAACAATGAATGATAGATAAACCTCATTATAGGAGTGTTCCGACATTTCGCAATTATGAAGATTATCATGATGCAGAACAGTATATTAAAGGTTGGAATGATGCTATGGAATATATATTTAAGGGTGGCAAAGGGTATCAGCCGTACAGAAGAGGTGAATAAAATGCAGGATTTATTGTATGTTTCTTTTGATAAAGACGAAAAGAAAAATGAATGCGGAATATGTATTGGCAGACAGAACGAAGATGGTAGCCACACTATCTTAAAGATGGAATTAGACGAACAGGCTGAAATATTGTATAAGCTGCTGACGGAGCAGGGGACAAAAGCAGCCATTGTAGAAGAAAATGCAAGTCATGGACGCAACTAATCTTTGCGATACGAAACCTTTTGGTGATGATAGATTTGGAGGATAAGGATGGATGGCTTTATATATCAAAGAATAGTCGAGCCTGATAGTGATACCTATAAATTCGCATGTGAATATATGGCAAAGACTGAATTGTATGATAGGACTTTAACACATGCCAGGTCTCGCTGGGATCAAACGGAAGCGTTTGTAGATATATCACCTCGTATACGTAAATTGTCAAGAGAATACGAGGTTCAATGCAGAAAATATTTTACAGAAATTTGCGGAGGCTCGTGGCAACCAATTCACTTAGAAATCCAAAAGCATCATCACTATACTGCACAACAATGGATTGATGAATACAACAGATTGAAAGAGGTTGAAAAAAATGGATGTAAAAGCAATTGAAAACTTAATTATAGAGTTTTGCGAAAAGCATCATATAGACTTAGAAGCAGACGACATAGGTGAAGTCATATACCAGAGTGATAGCGTACAGATAGATGCTCTGGAATACTTTATCAAAATATTAGAGGCTTGTCAGCCGTGAGTGAGAGAGTTGGTGACAAAAAATAATGATGGACTTAGATCAAATACAAGCAGTGGTAAAGCAAATGCTACACAATGTAGACCTGGCTACTAAACCATATATGCTTATCATCAATCCGTCTGATAAGAAAACGATCTTGAAGTCAGTACCGGATTTAGAAGAAAGATACGTAGTTGTTGATTCGGATTTTTTAGAAAGCGGAAAACTCTACGTCATTGATAGAAAAAATTTGAAAGTCAATACCTGATTTAAACCGATTTAAACCGAATTAAACAAGGTTTAGTCAAGAAAGGACGCAGGATGAAAAGGGAAGCTAAATATTTGTTAGGCTGTTTATTTGCAATAAATCGGTTGCAAGAAAAAGGCAGTAGCTCATATGCGGTTAAAGCTGACGGCAAGTGGGAGTCGATACCGTGGAAAGAGATATGTGATTGGATTGAAAAACAGTATGCAATTGAGAGGGAAGGTTGAGCATGGCAAAAATAGTAGAGTTCCATCATGGAGCATTATCAGATAAATATGAGAAACAGGCGAACGAGCAAGGCTTTACATTTGGTGGTGATGCTAAGTGGGTGCAGGATGTAGGTGACGGTTTAGTGATGCTATATGTACAAGGATGTATTACTGATGCGGAATATAACAAGATACTGAGCCGATTCCAAAAGAAAGTCCTGATTAAGAAATTGAAGAGGTTGGAGAATGAAAAGAATAGCTAAGATAACAATTATTTGTCCAATTGAAATAGATGATGATGTTGATGTAACTAATGAAACTGAACTAAATGAGGCTTTAAGCGAATCTGTGGAAGACGATATTTTCTCCACAGACTATCTCAGCAGGTGGGATGAATTGGCAGTTGAAGATGCAGGAGAGTGGGAAGAATGACAAGAGAAGCAATTGAGTATTTTAAATTCCATCGCAAAATATTTTGTGAAGATCATTTAAAGAATTGTCCTAAAGATTCTCTTGCATACCACGCCACAATTAAAGAAAAAGAGTTTTATGATATGGCAATCAAGGCATTAGAGCAAGAACCTGTTCTTGACAAGATAAGAGCCGAGATTGAACAAATTGAAATCAACGGTCATATAAGAGATGTTGAATGTTTTAGGGCAGGGATAAATACCGTACTTAATGTTATCAATAAGTACAGAGCAGAAAGTGAGAAATAAACATGGTCGTAATGAAAATGACGCTGAAAATTATCCTATAAGTGAGGATATATCAAAAAGTATTGAAGAGATTAACAAATTGATATAAGAGCCGACATGTAACACTAAAGCCTAAGTTTTTATGACTTAGGCTTTTTTATATGTTAAAATCAAGTCAAAAAGAGGTATACAAAATTATGGAATTGGAAAACGTGAAAATTAAAGACCTGCATCCATACGACAGGAACGCCAAGAAGCATCCAAAAGAACAGATTGACAGGATAGTGAACAGCATCCGAGAATTTGGCTTTCAACATTGAATTATTGATAGTTCGGCTTTGATGCAATATAATTATCTTATCGGAGGTGATTATATGGCAGTAAGAAAAACAAAGAATATAGGAACTATTAAAAATGGTTTTTTAATTTTAGACAGTAGACATTACAAAAGTGATACACAATATTATGTGAAATGCCAAAAATGTGGGTTTGAAGCATGGAAAAGCAGAGGCTTTATAAAAGCAAAAGCGATATGCCCGAATTGTGAAAATGGCATAAATTATCATAATGCTTATGGTTATCAAAAGGAAAGATTGTACGAAAGATATAAAGCAATAATAACTAGAATAAATTCTCATGCACATTATAAAGATATAGAAATGTGTGATGAATGGTTAAATGACTATACAAAATTTAGAGAGTGGTCATTGTCAAATGGATATTCGGACGAATTGCAGATTGACAGAATAGATAATGAAAAAGGTTATTCGCCCGATAATTGTAGGTGGGTAACAGTAAAAGAAAATCAAAACAACAGAAGAAGTAATTTGATTGTGGAATATAATGGCGAAAGAGATACTGTTGCAAAATTAGCTGACAAGTACGGCAAGAACAGATATTTAATATATCAAAGGCTAAAGGCGGGTTGGAACGTCAAAGATGCTTTTGAAAAAGAAATAAATAAAAGCAAGTGGAGCAACAAGAGAAAGGCAAAAGAAAATAATGGATAACATCAAGATAGAATATTTACCCATAAAGGAATTAAAACCATACGAAAGAAATCAGAGAAAACATGCTGATTATGATGTATCACAAATAATGGTATCAATACAGAAGTATGGCTTCAACGA
>AUXO013405636.1_pt1 | contig 10111 bp, 6 predicted proteins | sample 768731 | NCBI WGS metagenome assembly AUXO01 (sample SAMN02715735, study PRJNA202380) | gut metagenome | biome: sheep rumen | host: Ovis aries | place: New Zealand: Palmerston North | reverse complement strand
TGGACAGATAGACTGGCGTGATCAAGCCGTTATTGGAAAAGGAACAGTGCCCCATTATATGTTGGGTATAAACATTAACCTTGCTTATAAAGGTTTTGACTTGTCAATGCTCTTCCAAGGCGCATTTGGTTTCTATAAAAAATTGATATTCAGTGGTGGTGATAACTATTATTCATTTGTGTATGACGAGCGCTGGACAAAGGAGAACAATAATTCGGATGCCCTTGTACCCAGGCTAAGTGGTGCGGCAAGCAACAGCTATGTCACCCAAAACAATTTTGTAAAGTCTGACTACATGCGTCTGAAAACACTTGCTTTGGGTTATACCGTGCCAAAAAAGTTGCTTTCGAAGGTAAAGGTCGAAAGTCTTCGCCTTAATGTGTCTGCATACAACCTCTTAACATTCAGTGGATTAAACAAATATCACTTCGACCCGGAATCCCCGTCAAGCGAGACAGGTCGTTCGTATCCTTTGAACAAGACTATTTCATTTGGTTTGGAAGTTTCTTTCTAATACACTACAAATATGAAAACAATACGATATTCTATATTAGTTGTCACCGCAGTTGTGGCCTTTAGCTCATGTTCGTCAGACTTGCTGAATCGTGAGCCTCTTGATATCATTTCTGATGCCCAAGTATACAAGGATCAGACGCTGGCTGACGATAGACTTACACAAGCCTATACGCAAATGTGTGTAATGATAAACGAGTGTCCCTCGCTGAATAATCCTGCAAATGGATACTGGGAAACAATCAGCGACGATTGGAATGGCCCTTTCATAGTAAATGAAATAACTGATGAAGCAACCTCTAATTGGATTAAGGGGCAGTCGGGGACAGTAAAAAGTACTGGTATAACAAATTCAGGCGGAATTCTTGAGTGGTGGGAAAAAGCTTATGATGTAAACCGTATTCTCAATGAGTTCATAGAAGGTATAGCGTCTTCCCCTCTTCCTGAGAACTACTGTACCAAGCGCATAGCAGAGGCTCGTTTCCTCCGGGCATTCAATTACTTCTTTATGGTGAAACGGTATGGTGGTGTGCCATTGATTCTGAAAGCACAACTAACCTCTGACCCTGAAAGTGAGTTGTATGCAGCACGCAATACAGAAAAGGAAGTCTACGACTTTATTATATCCGAAATGGATGGCATACAAGCAGATCTTCCCAATCGTGCCAACACAGAGTTGGGGCGTCCGTCAAAGGGGGCTGCGCTGGCACTGAAGGCCCGTGCCGCACTCTACGCAGGCAGTATTGCCCAGTACGGTACAGTTCAACTGAATGGTCTTCTTGGCTTCAGTGGCTCTCCGTCTGACTATTATCAGAAAGCATACGATGCCTGCAAGGAAATCATATCTTCAGGAGAATACGGTCTCTACAATGCCGATGCAGATAAGGTGACAAACTTCAAGAATATCTTCTTGAATAAAAACAATACCGAGGTCATCATGATGATTCAGCATGATGCTACCCAGCGTACTACCTCTGGAGGTAATGGATGGGTATGGGACTTCTTCCAGTGTCCCAAGCCACATGCTTGGGGTGCAGGCAATCAGAATGCTCCCTATTTGGAAATGGCAGAAGAATTTGAGCATGTAGACGGAACACCGGGCAAACTTGACAGTTCTGTGGAAAATCAATTGTGGACAATGGATGAATTGTGGGGAAACAAAGATCCACGTTTCTATGCTTCCATTTGGACACAGGGGACGGCTTGGAAAGGTGGTACGGTTGACTTCCATAATGGTTTAATCCTGCCTGATGGAACCATCAAAATGGATGGTGCTTATGAAGGTATTGCTGCATTAGGAACTCAATCTGTAGACAACAGTTTCGGTACAGGATTTGGTGTAATGAAATATCTCGATGAAAACCATGATAATACAGGGGAAAGAGCAACTTCAAGCACAGACTTTATTCTCTTCCGTTATGGAGAGGTTCTACTTAACTTTGCTGAAGCGGCCTTTGAACTTGGCAAGACAAGTGAAGCTTTGGATGCAATCAACCAATTGCGTTCACGTGCAGGTATCGTTACACTAACTTCTGTAACACGCGACCAAATTAGACATGAGCGTAAAGTAGAACTGGCTTTCGAGGGACATCGCTACTGGGATTTACGTCGATGGAGAATTGCGCAGTCGGTGATTCCTGTAAACCGTTCTGGTTTACGGTATGTGTTGGACTATAATACCCGTATGTATAAGGTAATAATACAAAGAAACTATGATGGTGCAAACACACCGATTTATGATAGTAGGAATTATTATTTTCCAATTACAGCAAATAGAATTTCAAATAATCATAATTTGGTAGAAAACCCAGGTTATTAAATTTAAAATAGGAATTTATGAATAATAATAAAACATTTCCATATATTGGAACCTTTATCATCGTTTTCTGTGCTATTTTTTTGAGCAGTTGTTTTAATAATGAAGACGATCCTATATATGAGAATCTGAAAGAATTAACCCTGTCCAATACTTCCTTGAGCATGGAATATGGAACTTCTGTTATTGTTAACATTGTTTCTGGGAATGGAGGATACGAGGTTTCTGTTGACGACCAGACTAAAGTAGAAGCTTCCGTCAGTACAACAACCATTACCATAAAAGCACTGGATACAGGTAGTGCGAAGGTGATTGTGAAAGACCAAAAGGGAAAGACACAAGATATTGTAGTGTCGATAGCCGAACCTGTCAATATTGAAACTGACGAGTTTATCACGGTTTGGAAGACGGATAACGAGGGTACTTCCACTTCCACCTCTGTCACTCTTCCCGTCTTAGGCTCTTACAATGTAAGTTGGGCAGAAGTAGGCAACTCTTCTCATAAAGGCACTGTTGAATATAGCAATATAACTTCTGACAATTTTCCTACAATAGATTTTGGTTCGTCAGGGATGTACAGAGTAAGAATAAAACCTCAAGATGAAAATAAGCCTTTTAGTTTCGTATTTAACACCTATTCTGCTCCCATATTGGATGCATTGAAACTAATCCGAGTTGAACGATGGGGGACAAACAAGTGGCCGACGGCAGCTAATATGTTTTGTCAATGCAAGAATGTGGATGTAACAGCAACAGACGTTCCTGACTTCTCCAAAAGTGACGGAATGATTTATAATATGTTCTTTCATTGTGAGAGCCTGACAGGTAACGAAAGTTTTGCCAATTGGGATGTCAGCAATATGTGGCATATGAACGAGATGTTTGCTTATTGCAGTAATTTCAATCAGAATATCAATGCATGGAATACATCAAGCGGTTATCTGATGTCTGCGATATTTAAAGGTTGTTCCATTTTTAATCAGCCTCTTAACAATTGGAAAGTAGACAATGCCTCAAATTTGTCTGGTTTCTTTGACAATGCGATTAGTTTCAATCAGGATATAAGTAACTGGAATGTTGCTAATGTCGAAAATCTATATGAAATGTTTAAAGGAGCAACTTCTTTTAATAGAAATCTTGGAGCATGGAAATTGGAAAAGGCGAGCAACATAGAAAATATGTTTAACGGTTGCGGCATGAAATCAGCTAATTATGATGCTACTCTCAATGGATGGGTTTCTAACAACAAACTTCCAGAGAACTTAAAATTTGGCGTAGATGGTTTAGTTTATTCTTCTCAAGGAAAGGAGGCTCGCCAGACTCTTATAGACCAAAAGAAGTGGACATTCGCTGGAGATTCTTATATGGAAAATGGTAACTAAGATAAATGTGAGCACGCTAAGGTGTGCTCACACGAATTTACAAAACAACAGTTCAAGGCTATGAAAAAAAAGATATTTTTTGTGTGTGTTCTTACTATTTGCTTTCTATCGTGTAGCAATGAAAGTAGTAATAGAAATGATATTCCAAAAGAAGGTATAATTAGTGGTGGTACCATAAAACTGGAAGATAATCAAGCACCTCTGTCCAACCCCGGCATGGGCTGGAATCAAATGTACTATACATATGATGATGTTATCGTTCCATCTGTCAACGATAGACAAGATCTGTTGAACTGGATTCCATGTGACATTATGTCGTTCCGCTTAAGTTGGGCAAAGATGGAGCCACAAGAAGGACAATATAATTGGTCTCTCATTGACGACGTAAGTAATAGTTGGATTGGTGCAGGAAAAAGAATAGCTTTCAAATTTTACACAAATTTTCTTTGGGACAATTCAGACCGACAAGCTACTCCATTGTGGGTGAGAGATGCGGGAGCCAAAGGACAATTTCTTGATGGTAACGGGAATACCTATGACGACTCATGGATGGCTAATTACGGAGATCCAATATTGTTGAGCAAGCTAGAGAACTTTTACAAGTCGGTAGCAGAACATTATAAAAATGTCCCTATTGAATTTATTGAAATGGGGTCTATCGGACGTGTGGGCGAAGGTAACAGTTATCAAATTGGTATAGAACCGACTCAGGAAGAGATTAAAACTCACATAGATTTATTGCGGAGATGTTTTCCCGATATCCAGTTAATTATAAATGACGACTATGGTTCTTACGCATGTCTATATGCAAAGTCTGTAGGATTCGGTATAGATGACCACAGTATCGGTGTTGACTATAATGTGAACCCACCGGGTCGCGCCTATAATAAAGCATTGATAGATCAATTCCATGATGGAACAACTGTTATTGGGTTGGAAGATGATACTTGGTTGAAACCAGACGCATGGTATCTGCAACAAATGACAGAATCTCATGCAAATTATTGTAGAATACATACATCTCCCTCCAATTTGAGATCAACAGAAGTGCGTGCAATCGTCAATCAAATGAACCTCAAGATGGGATATAGAATACAAATTCCTACAATAACACTACCCCAAAGTATAAATAAGGGGGCACCTTTTAACATTTCATATACAATAAAAAATGCAGGGGTTGGATATTGTCAAATAGAATGTTATCCAAAATTTATATTTCAAAATGAGAATGGAGTGACAATAACATCAGTTGTGGATAAAAGTTTTAATCACCAAAGTTTGATGTCAAGCAGTGATAATATAACAATTAACAAAGATGTGACAATCACCATCCCAAGCAATTGCAAAGAGCAATCTCTGAAACTATGTGTTTGCATGGTAGACAAGAATGACACACCTATTATTAATCTTCCATATGATGGAGGGAAAAATAAAATTTATCCTATTGCAACAATAGCTATAAAATAAAGTTTGCTCATTTTGAAATCATAATGTAACGATGTATAAATTTGTTTCTCTGTTTCTCTGTTTTATATTCAGCGTACAACTACGCGCAACTAATTATACGTTGACATCACCAGACGGGCGTATTAGTGCGAAGATAGGAACTCATAATGAAATAAGCCTGCAAGTCTCTTATCAAGGTAAGGTGTATTTGAGAATACCACATATCCGTATGATAACACAGGGGCAAACTTTGGGTACAGCTCTAAAGGTACGCAAGGTCTCGAAGCGAGGTGTCAATAACATATTGAAACCAGTTTATGGAATAAATCAAAGTGTTGCGGAGAACTACAAGGAGCTTCGCCTTGATTGTAATGACAACTATGCCCTTGTGTTCCGCGCCTACAATGAGGGAATAGCTTGGCGATTTGTTACAAAAACAGAAAAGGATATTATTGTACAGGAGGAGCAGGTAGACTATGAGTTTGCCGATAACTACAAGACCTACTTCCATCCGTTGATGTCAGAGTCAGACTATCGGGTGCAACGGCTATCAGACAGAGAGTTGCAGCCCAATTATTCAAGCATGCCCGTGCTTGTAAAGCCCGACGACGGCGTAAATATCTTATTGCACGAATCGGATGTAAGAAACTATCCGTGCATGTCGATGATGTCTTCTTCCATAAGCCCCAACACACTGACCGGCATACATCCCAAATATCCCAAAGTGACAGAGCGGGGGGGACACAAGAACTTCAATCTCGTAGTGAAAGAGACCGAAGACTATATTGCGAAGACTTCCGGCACTCGTACTTTCCCATGGCGCATCGTGGCGTTTGCTGCTACAGACAAAGACATTCTGAACAACCAGTTAGTATGGTTGCTTGGTGCCGACTGCGAATTTAAGGAAACCGACTGGATAAAACCGGGCAAGGTGGCTTGGGATTGGTGGTATGCAATGAATCTTACAGGCGTGCCTTTCAAGTCGGGCATCAATACCAATACTTATAAGTATTATATTGATTTTGCATCAAGGTATGGCATAGAATATGTGAATCTGGATGAGGGGTGGAGCGACCAATTTGACCTGCTCAAGGTTGTGGACGAGATAGACATGGAGGAATTATCGGCCTATGCCCGTAGTCGTGGGGTAGGACTTGTCCTGTGGTGTGTATGGCATACGCTTGACCGTCAAATGCCTGAAGCTTTGGCACAATTCGAAAAGTGGGGCATAGCAGGACTGAAAGTAGACTTCATGGATCGTGATGATCAGGTGGTAGTGGAATTTGAGGAAAAGTTGCTGCACGAAGCAGCCAAACATCACCTGCTTGTAAACTTCCATGGTGCCTATCATCCCAATGGGCTTGAGCGTGCATTTCCCAACTGCATAAACGTGGAGGGTGTGAAGGGCTTGGAATGGAACAAAATCAATGGTGGTGGTGCAACACCTGTGGGTGCGGTCACTATTCCTTTCATCAGAATGTTTGCTGGCCCCATGGACTATACCCCCGGTGCCATGTCCAATTATAACAAGGACGATTGGCAAATGATCAAGAAGCGCCCTATGAGTCAGGGGACGCGTTGTCAGCAACTGGCTATGTACGTGGTATACAACGCGCCACTTCAGATGATTTCAGATAGCCCTACCAATTACGAGAAAGAGCCCAAGTTCACAAAGTTCCTGACTTCCATCCCCACGGTATGGGATGAAACCGTTCCTCTGGAGAGCAGAGTGGGCGAATATGTGAATGTCGCCCGGCGTCAAGGAAATACATGGTTTGTAGGCGGAATGACTGATTGGACTCCGCGCACGCAACGCCTTTCTCTGGATTTTCTGAATCCCAAAGAGACATACTTGGCAGAACTTGTGATTGACGGCCCCAATGCAGACCGTGTGGGCAGTGACTATGCGATGATTATGAGAGAGGTGAAGTGTGGTGACAAACTCGCTCTTGACATGGCTCCTGGGGGTGGATATGCTGTCAGGCTGACTCCCAACACAGATCGTCACGACATCGTTGTCTTTGGCGATTCACGCGTACAAATGGGTGGTGATTGGGGCAGGAAACTTGGGCGCAAGGATGTTACCAACGCAGGCTATGGTGGGTTCACAACTTCGCACTTTATCTGGCTTGTCGGTCCACAGGTAATAGAGAGGTATCCAAAAATTTGCCTTTTGCAGGGTGGAACCAACGATGTGAGTTCGGGTATCACCTTGGAGCGTACCAAGCAAAACTATCGGTCTTTAGTTGACAGTTTGCTGGCCCATGATATACATGTCGTGATGCATGCCGTGACCTACCCTACAGAAAAGGATGCTGCCATGCAAAAGATGAAAGTGGGCAAGATAGACAGTCTTAACGTATTTATCCATCAGTTGGCTCAGGAAAAAGGACTTCCTTGTATCGACCTTAATCCTCTACTGACAGAAAAAAAACGCCTCAAGGCTGAATATGCGCTCGACAATGTGCATTTCACAACTGCGGGTTATAAGATGTGGGCGCAAGAGATTAACAGAATTCTAAATGAAAACAAATGGTAAACGATATGAAACACAATCTTATTATCTTTTTTTTGCTCTTGTTAGGGCAGGGATCTGCTGTCACCATGGCACAGGATAATGAAAAATCATGGGAAGAACTGGATAAACGTCCAATGCCACAATGGTGGAAAGATGCTAAGTTTGGTATTTTCATCCATTGGGGGCTCTATTCGGTGCCAGCATATGCACCCGTAAAAGATGTACAGAGTGTATACGACAAGTATTCAGAACACTATTACGCTCGAATCTTGATGAAGAACAAACAGTTCACTGACTTCCACAACAGAGTCTATGGGACCGATTTTAAATATGCAGACTTCGCAGGGCAGTTCAAGGCCAAACTGTTTAATCCTGCCGATTGGAGTGAACTGTTTGACAAGGCTGGTGCCAAATATGTTGTGTTGACTTCTAAACACCACGATGGGTTCTGTCTATGGCCAAGCACTCATTCACCACATTGGAATAGCGTTGTCATGGGCCCCCATATTGATGTTGTTGATAGTCTGTCGAAAGCCGTTACCAAACAAGGGCTTCACTTCGGCCTCTATTATTCTTTGCTGGAATGGCAACATCCGCTCTATTCCAAAAAGGACATTGGGCGTTGGGCTGATGAGCACATGATTCCGCAACTAAAAGAACTCGTCGTTAAATACAAACCGGAGATTATCTTTGCTGATGGTGAGTGGGATTATGACAGCGAGATACTGAAAAGCCGCAAGTTCCTAACATGGCTCTACGATGAGTCACCAGTGAGAAATACCGTGGTGGTGAACGACCGATGGGGTTCAGAGACACGCAGCAGGCACGGCGACTATTATACCACTGAGTATAACCTGGTACATAAGAAAGAGGGGATTGGCGACAAGGCCGACCACCCTTGGGAGGAAAGCAGGGGTATTGGTGCCTCCTATGGCTATAACCGTATGGAGGAGGCGGTCAACTATCAGAGTTCCAAAGAACTGATACATCTGTTAGTTCGTACTGTAGCTAATGGTGGAAGTTTACTCTTGGATGTTGGCCCCGATGCCGACGGGTTGATCCCTGTGGTGATGCAGGAACGATTACTGGATATGGGGCAGTGGCTAAAGGTGAATGGTGAAGCTATCTACGGTTCACAAGCATGTCGCAATGTGAAGACAAATGGCAACCAGATATACTGCACTCAGAACAATGGCAATTTATATGTCATCTGTATGGAGTGGCCATCCAAGCCAATCAAGTTGACTGGATTGGAGAAAGCCGGCAAGGTGGAGATGATAGGAAGTGACAGCAAGGTAAATGCGATTTTCAGAAATGGAGATCTCACCATCATGGCTCCACAACTTACAATAGATCGATTGCCATCCCAACTGGCATGGGTGTTTAAGGTTAATGGAATACAAAAATAAAATTATGAAACGTATAATCTGTTTTTTATGGATTTTCCTGTTGGCGGCACCGAATGCCGTTCAGGCTGGAAAAACATTTAAGATTTTGGTCTTAGGTAACAGTTTCTCCGAGGATGCCGTGGAGCAAAACCTGCATGAATTGGCTGCAGCGGCTGGAATCAAGACTGTTATTGGTAACATGTATATTCCCGGCTGTCCTTTACATCTCCACATGCAGAATGCTGAACAGGATGCAGGGGCGTATAGGTATCGAAAGATTGGAACCGACGGCATAATGGAACAAATAGATAGTGTGCGGATTAGCAGTGCACTGACAGATGAGTCGTGGGATTATGTGAGCGTGCAGCAGGTAAGTCACCTATCTGGCCTGTACGAAACTTATCAACCTTATCTACACAAGCTCATTGCATATATCCGGGCCAGGGTTCCTCACAAAACAAAGATTGTATTTCACCAGACCTGGGCCTATGCTCAGAACTCTACCCGCGAAGGCTATGAGAACTATGGAAAGAATCAGTTGGTGATGTTCGACGCTATTCTCAATGCAACCGAAAGAGCAACGAAAGAGGAAAGAATAAAGGTTGTCATTCCTGTAGGAACAGCCATACAGAACGCCAGAACCTCCTCGTATGGCGATACGATGACTAGAGACGGTTTTCATCTGGATCTGACATATGGGCGCTATACAGCAGCTTGCACATGGTTTGCAAAACTTTTTAGGCGGAAGGCTGTAGGCAATGCGTATGCTCCCAAAGGTATGACGCATAATCAGGTTCTGGCTTCCCAGGAGGCTGCTGATGCAGCGGTGAATAATCCCAAAGTAATAACGGTTATAGAGCGGTGATATTATGCTGATATTTCGTCATAAAGTCTTATGTACATTGTTTTTTGTGGTTCCCATGTTTTTTTTGCAAGTCATGGCTCAGCAGTCTGCCACCCCAGAGGATGTAAGCCGCTACATTCGTGCTTCGTGGGACAAGACTGTCAGATTCCGGCCAGCCGATTCTGCCGACCATGTCGGACTTCC
>AUXO011052430.1_pt1 | contig 10111 bp, 9 predicted proteins | sample 768731 | NCBI WGS metagenome assembly AUXO01 (sample SAMN02715735, study PRJNA202380) | gut metagenome | biome: sheep rumen | host: Ovis aries | place: New Zealand: Palmerston North | reverse complement strand
TAATATTATTAAAAAATATCCTGAATTATCAGATATTATTAAAGAATAAAAAGAAATACGTCGTGATTTATTATGTTAGAAGAATATAGAAAAGCCGGAAAAATAGCTTCAAAAGTTCGTAAAGAAGCTGCTAAAAAAATTACTGCAGGAATGAAAGTTATAGATTTTATAGATTGGATTGAATCTGAAATCACAAGCACCGGTGCAGGTTTGTCATTCCCATGTAATATCTCCATTAATCAGATTGCTGCTCATTATACTTCTCCACCTGATGATGATACTATATTTTGTTATGGTGATATAGTAAAAATTGATTTAGGTGCTGAAGTGAATGGTTATATTTCTGATACTGCAGTTACTGTTGTAGTTGAAGGAGATAATGTTGAACCGGTTGATGAAGATGGTAATCCTCTTAGAATGCCTGGTAGGTATGATGATGGTAATCCTGTAGTTACTGATGAAGATATTGAATTAAGACATAACCTTGTAGAAGCTAGTAGCAGTGCTTTAGAAAATGTTTTAAGCATTGTGAAAGATGGTGTTACATTAAATGAGATTGGTAGAACTGTTCAGGAAACTATTAATTCTTATGGTTTTTCTCCTATTGTTAGTTTAGCTGGCCATAGTCTTGAGCAGAATAATTTACATGCTGGTATTTCCATACCTAATTATCCTGATGCTAGTACTTATGAATTAAAAGAGGGTGATCATGTTGCTATTGAACCTTTTGCTAGTAGTGGTGCTGGTATAACTAGTGATGTTCCTGAGTATTATATTTATTCGTTTATGAATAATAAGCCTGTACGTAATCCTCAGGCTAAGATTTTGTTGAAGAATATTTCTAAAAATAATAGGTATTTCCCTTTTGCTCAGCGTCATGTTAAAACTAGTATGGATGATAAACAGTTTATGAGGGCTCTTCGTCCTTTGATTGCTTCTGGTTGTATTTATCCTCATGCTGTTTTAAAGGATAAGGCTGATGGTATGGTTGCTCAGACTGAACATACTGTTATTGTAGAAAAAGAGGGTTGTGAAGTTACAACTTTATAATTTTTATTTTTTTTGTGGTTTAATTTTTTATTTTCTTTTTTTTGTTGATTATTTTTTGATTGATTTGGTTCACTATTTTTTTTGCATTAATTATTTCAAGTATTTTTGTCATATATGAATATATGAAATATAGAACTTTAGGTAAAACAGGGATTAAGTCTTCTATTTTAGGTTTTGGTGCTATGAGACTTCCTTTAAATAGTGATAATCCTGAGGATGTTAATCTTGTTGAGACTAAAAAGATGTTGGATTATGCTGTTGATAATGGAGTTAATATGTTTGATACGGCTCTTGTTTATCATACTGTTGACAGGTCTAAACCTGGTGTTAGTGAGGGTATTCTTGGGAATTATCTGGGTGAGTATGATGATTTGCATGTTAGTACTAAGATGCCTTCATGGAATATTTTGTCCTGGGAGTATTTTGATAAGACTTTGGATCATCATCTTGAACAGTTAAATAGGGATTCTCTTGAGTTGTTTTTTGTTCATTCTATTAAGGATTCCTATTATGATATTATCAAAGATAAGGGTTTGTATGATTTTATTGATAGGGCTGTTGATGATGGTCGTATTGAACATGTTGGTTTTTCTTCTCATGCGTCTTATGATGTTTTAATGCAGATTTTGTCTGATTATGATAAGTGGGAGTTTGCTCTTACTCAGGTTAATTATTTGGATAATGAGGAGAATCCTGGTCTTCGGGGTCTTAAGGAGCTTAGAAAGCTTGATATTGGTACTATGATTATGGAGCCTTTGCGTGGTGGTCAGTTAGCTGAAAATCAGCCTAAATCTGTTAGGGATATTTTTGGTAGGTCTGATAGGAATTATTCTCCTGTTGAATGGGCTTTTAATTATTTATGGGAGAATGAGGATGTTCATTGTGTTTTGAGTGGTATGAGTAGTCTTGATCAGGTTATGATGAATGTTGATTTGGCTTCTAATTATAAGAGTGGTTGTTTGGATTTGTATGATTATGAGTTATTGGATGAAGTTAAAAGTATGTATTCTTGTTTAAAGAATATTGATTGTACTGGTTGTAATTATTGTATGCCTTGTCCTTTTGGTGTGAATATTCCTAAATGTTTCCATGAGTATAATATGGATAGGCTTTCTGGTAGTAGTAATAAGTCTGTTCAGTATAGGTTTCATTTACATGATGATAAGAAGGCTCATAATTGTACTAAGTGTGGTAAGTGTTTGAGTGTTTGTCCTCAGTCTATTGATATTCCTTCTATGTTGAGTGTTGTTGAGGATCATTTTGGTGAATAATTTATTATTGTTGTAATACCAATATTTAAATAACATTAAGTAATTAAATAATATAAGAAAAATTATTCTATTTAAGGAATGATATTATGAAATTTGATTATAATAATATGCAAAATATGGATATTAATAACATGATGAAATATATTGTTTTTATTTCATTTGTAGCACAATGGTCTATAATTTCAATGATACTTAACCTATTTACTATGGGCATTCTTAGATTACCCTTATTTGTATTATTAATTGCTGATGCATTAACTATGATAAAACTTAAAAATAAGACTATTAAAAGACCATCATTTTTACTATCTAAAATGTGGGATGTGATTGAGTTTTTCCAGCATAGAAAATCCAATGAAAGTTATCATGGAGGTAATTCTTCTTCATCTTCATCTATAGTTAGTACCATCAGCAATCACTTCACTTCAATAAAAGATAAAATAAGAAATATATTCAATAATTTCAATAGTTCCAATAATCAAGATAAAAAATATAATACAGAACGTGAATTAAATAAATTTAATGCTGAAATTGGTAAAAAAATAACAATAGAATATACATCAGAAGATAATAAATTAAAAAAGAAGGACTTTAAATATAAGGACAGAGCAACAACATACATAAAAATGCTGGAAGCAAAAGGATATAAAAACTACACAAAATACAATTTAAACCCACAACAATCACTAACATACATAATATTCAACAAAAACAAGGACATCATAGACATAGAAAACAACAGAATACAAACAAAAAAAGAAGACAAAGACTACAAATTCATAACTGACGGATGGCCAAAAAAATAAGAATATAATAAAAAAAAAATTTATCACCTTTAAGTGAACATATACACAATTATGTTCACTACCACTCTTTTTATTAATCAATAAAGAAATTTTAAAGAAAAATACTTGCTAAACATCATAATAAAAAGTCCTATTACCCATATAATCCACATTATTAACTAACAATACATCCCTCGAATTATTACCCGTCAGTGAACAATTTTTCATAACGACACAACTAATATAATATTCATAACCTGTATCGGTTGCTTCAACATCACTCTTATCTGCTACTTTATTAGAATCAATTTTATCCATAAGAACAAAACCCTTATCAGAAAAATACACATCTTTTTGTTTTAATGACTTTAACCAATATAAAGTTTCATTATCATATCCTTCAAAGTATTTTTCATGTTTAATTTCATAGATAAAATGGGTCAGATTCATAGGCTGATTTGAATACAATGTCAATTCAGTCTTATTTTCAATAGGATTATTCAACATTTTAGCATCATTATCATTTATATGACCCTCATTATCCATAACATAAGCAGTAAAAAGAAAGACTAACAGTAATAATAACATAAATACTATAACTGATATTATTTTTTTCATATGCACCACCAGTCTAATACAATTACTAATATGATTATAATATTTCCATCATCTTTAATAAATCATAGCATAAATTAGGATATTAATTAACCTTTATTGAATTGTTCCATTAAACTCAATATAAAGATGCATCGTAAAGAATAAGAATATAAAAGAACAGATAATTAAATGATAATAATTTGGAATTTAAAAATGAGAAATAGAAAAATAATTAAGGAATCATTACTTTTTCCTTTTAAAAAATACAAACATTTTATTCTTGTTACTGCACTATTTCTAATAATGGAATTTTTCAGTGAATTCATATTACATCAGCATTTAAATGATGATACAATAACAGCATTATACATTGTAACTATTATTCTACCATTATTAGTTCTTGGTATCAATTTACAAATAATATTCCATATCATCGAGGACAACAGAGGATTACCTAAAATATCAATAAAAAAATCATTTAAAGATGCTACTAATGATTTAATAATTGAAATATATTATTTAGCATTAACAGTAATAATTACACTAATATTATCAATACCAACAGGAATATTTCATAACTTATATGATATTTATAGAGAGTTTTCATTATTAACAGATACTTTGGACGAAAGGAGTGTATTTGAAATAGTAGGATTGTTACCTGATTATTTAGTATCCAATTACATAAATAGTTTGACTATAAGTATAATTATTTTTATAATTACATTTACTGCACTGTTTTCATTATGTACATTAAGTAAGATTGACTTAGAAGTTACTCATGATCTTAAACAATCTTTTAATCTAAAACGAATAATTAAATTAGTTAAAAAGATTGGAATTATAAAATATCTTGGATTTCTACTGTTAATTATAATATTATCTGTTATAATCACACATATAATCTACCATATGGAATATGTTCCTATACTTGGAAGTATAATTTCTGCATTATTAGAATCATTTGAATTATTCTTCTTCACATATTCATTTACACAATTATATCCTTCCTAAACTATTTTTTTATCTTTTATCTTTCTTTTTTTGTGATTTTGATATTTTAAACAAAAAGAAGGGAATAATTGATTCATAATTATATTCAAAGTCACATTTATTTATAATTCCTAATATGTTTCTATAATTTTTTCTGGATAAAAACTATTCATTTAATCTACTACTTCCTATAATCCAATTATTTTTCCAGTTCATTGACTACATTCTTAAGTTCTTCTGTAATGTTTATGTGTTGTGGACATACCTTTTCACATGCACCACATTCTATACATTCAGATGCCTTAGCATACTGCATTGCATAATTATTATAGTATAATGATTGCAGCATCTGTTTAATTACTGCCTGTTTTGCATCATTGTATATTGAGAAATATTTTGATATTGGAATATTTTTAGGACATTGCTTTGCACAGTAATCACAGTATGTACATGGTATTTCTATTGCATCATTCAATAATTCACGTGCCTTGCTTATTATGTCTAATTCGTCCTGTGTTAATGGTTTGAATTCGTTGAATGTTTGAATGTTTTCACGTATTTGTGTTTCAGTGTTCATTCCACTTAGTATTACATCTATTCCTTCCATGTTTAACAGGTATGAGAACGCCCATTGTATCGGTGATTTGTTATTATATTCCATGAATAGTTTTTCTGTACTTTGTGGTACCTGTGCTAACGTTCCTCCCTTTAAGGGTTCCATAACTATTACATCAAGATCATGTTTTCTTACTATCTCAAAGCATTCTTTTGCTCTTACTGCAGTGTTTGTCCAGTCAAGGTAGTTTAATTGCAGTTGTACAAATTCGATTTCGGGGTTTTCATTTAATACTGTTTCCAGTGTTTCTGGTGTGTCATGATGACTTATGCCTATTTTCCTTATTTTTCCTTCTTCTTTCATTCTTTTAAGAAATGAGAAAATGTTTAATTTTTTACATACTCCCTGATAGAATATTTCTGCCGTATTATGCACCAGATAATAGTCAAAGTATGTAACGCCACATTTGTCCAGTTGGGATTGAAATATTTCTTCCGGATTATCATTTAGGGTCATTGAATATATTGGCATTTTATCTGCTATTCTTACTTGTTCTCGTGGGTATCTTTCAATGACACATTTTCTTATGGCTGTTTCACTGTTTTGTTCATGGTAATTGTATCCTGTGTCAAAATAGTTTCCTCCACAATTTATGTACGTGTCTACCAGTTTGTTCACTTTTTTGTAATCTATATTGGATGGTTGGTTTTCTTCTTTTAATGGTAATCTCATGAACCCGAAACCTAACTTAGAATTATTCATAGTTTTATCCTCTTAATAGTTTAATAATAATTTGTTTTACTGTTAATTGTTTTCCATGTATACTTTTCTTATTATATTTATGTCCTTTTTAATATTATAAAAATATTTGTCATTTTACTATTTCTTCTTTTAATTATGAATTTTCTTTTAATTCAAGTACTTTATAAAAAAGTAATGGATTCAAAAAGAATTAACTACTTGATTACAATTGTATAGAATATGAGAAATACATATTTCGATATAATTAAGAAAATAAGAAGCTATTTCCTTCAGATTAATTAAATTAAATTTAGAAAAAGTAGTGATAATTGATTGATGTAAATTTTTTTCATTGCATATTTTTGTACTTATAATTTTTTTTACGCATATCCAAATAAATACCGGAGGGTAAAGTCATTACTATCACAGAGATAAGAAATTATTTATCTGAAAAATATGATGCTGACTTTACATGCCCATTAACAGCAGGTATATTCATCAGTTTAGCTGCACAGGCAAGCCATGAAAGAAGTACTGATAAAATACCTTACTGGAGAACACTGAAAAAGGATGGCGAGTTAAATTCCAAATATCCTTGTGGTGTTGAATACCAGAAACAGATGCTGGAGAAAGAAGGACATACATTCATTACACGTGGCAGAAAGAATATCAGATATTACGTAGAAAACTATGAAGATAAGTTATACAATCTTTAAAACATTAATTTTCAAACTGATTTAACACGATGAGAGTAAAAATTAGTAAAAGATATTTTTTTAGCTTCATATTTTGAAAAATAATTTTCATATACTGAGGAAAATATTTAATTAATCTAGATTCTAAAAGGTTTAAACTTTGAAAAGAACATTGACTAATATAATGTATTTAAATATTCCCTGTTATAATAATATACTTTAAATGTTTAATATTATAATTAAAAAGAAAATAAATACAATGAAAATTGATTAATATAAATACGATTCTATGTATATAATCATTTCATAAGTATGAAAAAGTTTTTGGTGGTATGTATATTATATCATCTTCCTTTTCAATATTAAATGTTGTGTTTGATACAATTATGCCATAAGGGCTGTCATAGTAGTTCATAGCATATTTTATTTGTTTTTTATCTTTTTTTCCCCTTCCAACTTCAAGTGGAATGGGATTTTTAAACTCTTCCTGTAATAAGAAATCTACATTGTTTTTCTTATTTGAATCATAATATATTGTAAAATAATGATTTTCTTGTTTTTTTATATTATTTAATGTTGATGCCACTAAATTTTCTAGTAATATTCCTTCATATTCTGATGTGTTTTTCATAGTGTTTCCTGTTATTGTGGATAGTGCATTTTTGATACTGCTTGTTGCAAAATAATATTTGTATGGTTTGGATATTCTTTTAGTGGATGTTCCATATGCTTCGAGATGATATATTAGATGAGTTTTTTCTAATATGTTTAGTATGTTTTTTATATTACTTTGTGGAGTATTTAGTTCTTTTGATAGTTTTACTTGTGATACATCCGATGAACGTTGCAATGATAAATATCTTAATAATCTATTTGCATTGATTTGATTGTCTATTGTGAAATTTTTTATATTGGTCATGTCAACATTAATTACTCTTTCAGTCATATCAACAATTTTTTTTAATAATATTCTGTGGTTTTTTTCTTTGAAATATGTTGGAAATCCTCCAAATTTAAAGTAGTCATTCCAGTCGTTGGAGGTGTATGCCTGGTTGTTTATTAATGTATTGTTAATTTTTCTTTCACATTCACTTATCTGGTTTATCTTTTGGTTGAATAATATGTTTCTTAATATTTTTGACAATTTTTCTATATTTATATTATATTTAAGTTTAAGATGTTCTGAATAATTAAGTGGTGTTATTTCATTTTTTATCATTCTTCTTGCTGCATCTGCATTATTTTCAAGATTTAATGCTGATGATCCTGTAAATATCATGAATACATTTTTTGATTTGTCATATATGATTTTTCCAGATAATGCCCAATTTTGTGAATATTGTGATTCATCAATTAATAAGTATATTTCTTTGTCTAATAGTCGTATATTAGTGTTATGTTGTGTTTTAAGAAAGATATCTAGTACGTCAGTAATGTTATACTCAGTGATATTATTTAATTGTTCACAAGATAAATATAGTATTTGGTTTGGATTTATTTTTTGTGATAGTAAATATTCGTATATTTGGTATAGTAATGTTGTTTTTCCAACACCCCTTAATCCAGGCAGTACTATGAATCTGTTGGTGTTGTTTTTGTTCCTGAAGTTTTTGATATGATTTGTTAGTTCATCGAATTCCGTGCGAGTGTTATATTTTTTTTGATTGAATGATAGTTCTTCATTTAATATATTAGGTATATCTTCTAATTGTTCTGTGATAAAATTTGCTATTAAATCATTCTTATTTTCCATGGAAATTACTCCATCTATTATTATTAGTAATTATTTATTTTAATCTATTTATATTTTAAGTAAATATTTACTCATAAACATAGTAATTTTAAGTAAATATTTACTCATAAACATGGCAATTTTAAGTAAATATTTACTCATAAGTATTATAAAATTAAATTTTTTATTAGGAAAAAAAGTTTATTCAACATATATTAACAGGAGTATTTAGAAAGGAGTGTTGGGGGAGGTTATGTTATTGTGATATTTTCTGTGTATGTTTGTGTTTTGTTGTTGTCTGTGTATTCTACTTTTATTTCATGTGTTCCAAGGTATTTTTCGGTTATTTCTAGTATGATTTTCCATATGTTACCTGTTATTGTGTCATTGAATATTAGTATTCCATCAAGGTATACTGTTAAGTGTCCGTTTGTGAAGTTAGTGTTAAATATTTTATTCAATGTATCTATTGTAATGTACTTTCCTTCATAAACTTTATTATTTTTAACAAGTACTGTATATGTCTTACTATGTTTTACTTGTTTTTGATAGTTTTTTATTATGGAATGAGAATGTTTTCCAATAACACTGCTACCACCAACAGATTCAATTACTAATGTCACATTCACTTCATCATTATTCACAGGATTATACAATGAAACTACGTAAAGACCTGGAGCCAGATTAGTATCAACATATACAAATCCATTTTCATCAGTAGTTTTATTGAACATTTTACCATTTAATTTATATTCAATAAGTGAATGATTTAATTTATTGTTACTTTCATCAATAAATTGTGCTACAAGATATTCTCCACTATGGTATGTAGTGGTCATGTTATTGACTAATATTTGTGAATGATCCTTTATGGTGTATGCTTTAAGAATTGCAACACTATCATTTTTTGTTAAGTCAGTCCATGTACCATTATAATCACTATATGATGAATTAGGTGGAACAATATTCCTTGTTTTAGTTATAGCAGCTTTAGTGCTGGTAATTGACACTGTGAAATTTTCAAATCCTACAATGAGCAATGTATCATAATCAAACAACTTAAAATATTTAGAAAATGAAGGATTAATAGTTAAAATACATCTAGATAATAAGAAATATTCTACTGAAAACTATTTAACAGAAAAAGGAAGAAAATTAAATAAAGTAATCTATGAAATGATTATTTATGGACTATCTGAATTAGTTGAAGTAAGTGATAAAGAAGCTAAACAGATTAAAAACCAATTCTATGATGTTTTAATAGATAAATAATTAAATTAATATATAGAAATAAAGATTAGGAGATTAAACACTTATTAATCCCCAATAAATATTTGAAGTCCAAAAAGTATTAATTCAAAAAAAAAGTTAAAAGTATTTATTTTATATCTGTATTTTAAAGATAAATAATGACAATACCCCTTAAATTATATCATCAGTTATACTTGATAACCTTTTTTTAATCATATCCCCTGAATTTTATCCTTTTCATCAACAAACAATATAGTCAAAATAAGCATGACCACATGCAATAATAGTAAAATGAATGAAGTCTGATTGAATGCTACAACAGAAGCACCATTATGACCTATAGAACCTCCAGCTAAAAGAGTCAATACTACAATTACCATTGATGACCCTATTGCTGCAAAAATCTGTCTTAACGTGTTGTTAACTGCAGTTCCATCCTC
>AUXO015361569.1_pt1 | contig 10112 bp, 12 predicted proteins | sample 768731 | NCBI WGS metagenome assembly AUXO01 (sample SAMN02715735, study PRJNA202380) | gut metagenome | biome: sheep rumen | host: Ovis aries | place: New Zealand: Palmerston North | reverse complement strand
AGTTTAGTATTTATTTTAAATAATTTACTTACAAATACATATGATTCAAGTATGATAGATTATAATTATCCAACAGTTATGGGAATTGCTAAAAAATTAAAGAGAAAATATTCTATAAAATCTGGTACTACTGCTACTGACAGTTGGACTGTTGGATATACTCCTGATGTAGTTATGTCTATATGGGTTGGATATGACGATAATAAGAATATAACTAATAAAGATTATATGTATTCCAAAAATATCTTTGCAGATACTATGGAAGAGTACTTGAAAGATAAAAAAGAAAATTGGTATGAAATTCCAAGTAATGTAGTTGGAGTTTTAGTAGATCCAATAAGTGGTAAGCTAATAAGTGATAAGAATTCTACAAATAAAAAAAAGATTCTGTACTATTTAAAAGGTACAGAACCAAATGATTCTCAAATTGTTTTTGATGAAATTATTGAATAAATATTTCTACTTCATCACCTGTTTTTGCAAGTGAACCATTTCCATCATCTGTGTCCAAATGTAGTTCTAACGTAAAGTCTTCGCTTTCTTTAATCCATACATCATCAAAAATTGTAGTTTTTTCACTTATTATTTTTGTAGATACTTTTTCTACATTCATAAGACCTAATTCTTCTCTTTGTTTTCTATTGATGTGTAAGTGTCTATTAGCAATTATACAACAAGGTTTAGTTACTTCCCCTTTTGGACCAATTATTGTTATGACAGCTGCTCCGTCTAAGTCTCCACTATTTCTTATTGGAGGATTTATTCCTAATGAAAAACTATCCGTTTTTGATATTTCTACTTGAGTGTATTTTCTAAATGGCCCTAAAAGTCTTACTCCATCTATACTTCTTTTTTCTGTTTTAAGAGTAACTTTTTTATCACTTGAAAATTGTCCTGGTTGAACCAAATCTTTTACTTTTCCTAATGGTTCATCTCCAAATAAAACTTTATAGTCTTCTTCTGTTAAATGAATATGTCTATTTGATATTCCTAATAATACTTTCATATAATCACCTTCTATATTATTATAGCATATCTTTTTTATATTTTAATTAATAACTAGAATATTCTAAAAATATTTGTTATAATCAATATGATAAGAGGTGTTATATATGTTGATTTATATTATTTTATGTATAGTTGTTATTGCAATTACACTTTTTGTTGCACTTTTAGTTGCCAATATGAATAAATTCAAAGAGATGAATGCTAAGATTAAGATTGCAGAAGATGATGCTAAACAACTTCTTCAAAGGAAACTTGATCTTTTAATTGATATCAATGAGTGTGTTAATAAAAAAATTAAAGATAAGGAAAGTGATTTATCAAGTGTTATTGAATTGAAAGAAACTGATCTTGATAAATTTCAATTAAATACAGAACTTTCTAAATATGATAAAGTTATTTTGGAATTAACTGATTTTAATAAAGATATTGAATATAATGAAGAAGAAATTAAAATGTTTGATGAATTATCCGATACAAGTGTTCAATGCTTATCAGTAGAAAAGTATTATAACGATAATGTTATTAAATATAATAGTCTTGTAAAAGCTTTTCCTGCAAGTTTCGTTGCTAAACTAAAGCATTATAAGAGTAAAGGATTATTTACTAATGAAAAAGAAGAGATATTTGAAATACTTAAAAAGTAAATCAAATATCTTTTATTTTCCAATTAATGGGTTCAATATTATTTTTTATTAAAAATTCATTTGTTCTTGAAAATGGTTTACTCCCAAAAAATCCTCTATATGCTGAAAGTGGTGATGGATGGGCTGATTCTATAATTAAATGTTTTTTATTTGTTATTAAACTTTTTTTACTTCTTGCATCACTTCCCCATAAAATGAAAACTACTGGGGTATCTTTTTTATTTATTATTTTTATTACTTCATCTGTAAATATTTCCCATCCCTTATTTGAGTGAGATTTTGGATTATCTTTTACTACTGTAAGTGAAGAATTTAAAAGTAAAACTCCTTGTTCTGCCCATGATACTAAACTTCCATGATTAGGTGGTTTTATATTTAAGTCACTTTCTAATTCACTGAATATATTAATTAATGATGGGGGTTTGGCAATTCCTATTTTTACTGAGAAGGAAAGCCCTTCAGCTTCGTTTTCACCATGATATGGGTCTTGCCCTAATATTACTACCTTTACATTTTCATATGGTGTTTTTATGAAGGCATTAAATATTTCCGACATTTTCGGATATATGGTCTTTGTTTTGTACTCATTAATAATAAATTTTTTAAGATTAATGAAATATTCTTTTTTGTACTCATCTTTTAGTAGTTCATCCCAAGTGTTATTACTTCCTATCATAAATATCCTTTCTTATATAGTTTTTTAATTTAACAATTGCATAAATATTAATTAATGTTGTTAATGCCGTTAAAATATCTACAAAAGACCAAATTATATTTGAGCTTGTATAAATACTTAATACAATTACTATTATAACAATTATTTTAGCAAGTGTATCATTTTTATTTTGCTTTAAATATTTTATATTCAATGAACCATAATAATATGATGTAATGATTGTAGAAAATGCAAATAATGTGATTATTATATTTAAAAATACAAGTCCAAGATTTCCAAAATGATAGTTAAATGCGTAGTTCACTATTTCTATTCCATTAATATTAGATATTTTAGAAAGGTCTAAGTCACAAGTTAATACTATAAGACACGATATTGTTGTGATTATAAAAGTAATAAGTCTAGTACCTAGTATTTGGGTTTTTATCGTATTTTTTATATCTATATTTTTGGTTAAAGCTACTACCATAGAAGTCGTTCCCATGCCAGCTTCGTTGGAAAATATAGATCTTTCGATTCCTATTATTATAGGTATTGAGGTAAGTGATTTTATATTGATACTATCTTTTATTATACTATTTATAATATTTGGAATACTTTGTATATTTTTAGAAATAACAATTATACCCAAGATGATATAAAAAATATTCATGAATGGTACTAAAAATGATACAACTTTATTAATACCTCCTAGTCCTTTTTTAATGGATAATAATACAAATAATAATAATATCATCATTGTTAGAAATTTACTAATTGAAAAATAATCACTTATAGAAATAATGATTGTGTTGCTTTGTATTAAAATAAAGGAAAATAAATATGCTATAACAATCAAGTATGAATATATTTTAGATAGCCATCTCTTGTTTAATATGTTTTTTATATACACTTGTGGTCCACCAATATTTCCATATTTATTTTTTTCTCGATATTTTATTCCTAAAATAACTTCAATGTAAGTAAAAAGTGTTATTAATATACTGGATATCCATATCCAAAAAATAGAGCCTTTTCCCCCAATAACAAGAGATAGTGCTATTCCAGAAATTGAACCAACTCCAATTTTACCTGCAAGTGTCAAATTTAGCAATTTAAGTTGATCTTTTACATCAATCTTCTCAGTTTGTTTTACTTTTTTTGATAGATTATATTGTGGAAAGTTTAAGTAAAATAATAGATATATACCACAAATAATTATAATAATTGTCGTTATAATCCATAAAAACGAACTTATGTAGTTTATCAATCTATCACCATTAAATTATACAAATAAAAATAGCTGTTTATGCAGCTATTTATGATATTCTTCATTATTATTAATTTTAAATGCTCTATATATTTGCTCCAGTAAAATTACTCTAAATAATTGGTGTGGGAATGTCATTTTAGAAAAAGATAGTTTAAAATTTGATAGTTTTTTTATTTCATCATCTAATCCAAATGAGCCTCCTATTATAAATGTTATAGTGCTATTTCCAATAAATATATTGTTTAGTCTATCTGCAAAATCTATAGATGACTCTTCTTTCCCTTCTATTTCCATAGTTATTATATAATCTTTTTTGTTAAGATGTTTTAATATTCTTTCTTTTTCTTTTCTTAATGTTGTTATTTTATCACTATTTCCAAAATCTTCTACTTCAATTATTTCTAACTGATGATATTTTGAAATTCTTTTTTGATACTCTTTTATTGCATCTATATAATATTTTTCTTTGACACTTCCGACACATATTATTTTTATCATTATATTTCTACTAGCTCCGTTTCTTCATGTTGGTTAGCAATTATTATTTTATTGTTAAAATATTTATTATCTTTTAATTCATCTGTAACCTGCTCTAATGCAAGTTCCCTCGTATTGTTCTTCTCACTAAGATGTGCAAGAATTATGTATTTAGTATTATTACCTATTGTTTTATTTAGATACTTTCCTGTATATCTATTTGATAAATGTCCTTTATCGCTAATTACTCTTTGTTTAAGTATATAGGGATATGGTCCATCCATCAGCATTCTTTCATCATGGTTCGATTCAATTATATATGCATCAAGGTTTTGGGATATTTCATAATATTTTCTATTAATATATCCAGTATCAGTAAGATAAAGTACTTTTTTTTCTCCATCACTTATTATAAAACCATATGCTGGAACATCATGTGATGCTGTTATATATTCTATATCTAAATTTCCAATTGTAATAGTATTACTATCGACAATTTCTATGTTATCTTCATTAATTATTTTTTTTATTTCTCCATATAGTTCTTCTTTAATGAACACTCTTGTGTTAATTTTCTTTACAACTGATGACAATCCACCTATATGATCACTATGAGTATGACTAATTATTATTCCATCTATTTCGGCTATATCAATATTATTACTATCTAAAGTTTTTTTTATTCTTTGATAATTAACCCCTACATCTATTAGAATCTTTGTACCTTTGGATTCTATTAATGTAGAATTTCCTTTAGAGCCGCTTGCTATTACTTTTATTTTCATATTAATAAAACCTTGCAGGATTTAAGAATGTTCCACCATAATATGGATATCCATTTGATATTGAGAAATGTAAATGACATCCAAATGCATAACCAGTTTGACCCATAGTTCCAATTTTTTCACCCATAGAAACGGTTTGTCCTTCTTTTACACCTAGAGATGCTAAATGCGCGTACATTGTATAATAACCATTGTTATGATTTATTACTATATAATTTCCGTTTGTTTTTGTATATGCAGCTTTTTCAACTACACCATTATTTGCTGAATAAATTGGTGAATTACATCCTGTTCCTGATACATCTATTCCTTCGTGAAGTTTTCCCCAACGCCATCCGTATGGACTTGTAATAATATAAGGTTTAGCAGTTGGCCATCCCCATACTCCTACATTTCCTACTGTTGGAATTACTTTACTTCCTTTTAAAATAATCTTTGGAGTTGATGGTTTTGTAACTTCGGTTTTTGTAATAACTGCAGATTGAATTTCTCCATTTACTTTTTGAACTTTTTTAGTTACCTTAATTGTTCCATTTTCTCCTTCTTGTTTTACTTTATCATACCCTACCATCATAGTTTCATCATATTCTATTTTTGTTTCATATTTTTCTTCTTGAAGTTCTACAACATGATCTTCCTCAATTAATTTAAATAATGGATCAATAAGTCCAAGATTAACTGTTTGTCCTTCATATAGTAAGTTTTTTTCACTTGTAAATTCAGGATTTGCTATCAAAAATTCTTCTACAGATAATTTATTTTTATATGCTATATCACTAATTGAATCTCCAAGTTTAACTACATATTTTTGTTGATCATTCACTGTTCCAAACAACATGTACTTATTAAGTTCCTCAGTATCAGTAAAAATTTTCTCCTCTGTTGATATTTTACCTTCTGTTATAGTTATTTGATTTTTTATATAAATGTCTTCAATTAATGTTCCTACATCTTCAAGTTCTTTTTGTTCCTTATTAATAAATGAGGTGTATTCTTCCTCAGGTATAAAAACTGAAACTGTATTTTTAATTGAATTTTCAAATACTTCTTTATCTATTACATATATTATTTGGTCAGGTGTTGTTTGTACTTCTTCTCCTTCTTTTTGTTCTTCAACACCCTTAATCGTAATTGTATATCCATCTATTGTAAAAGGAGCAAGTCCTTTTATTTTTTCATAAATTTCTTTTTCTGATGAAATATTATCAACATATGTTATTTCTTTTACAATATCAAGATTATTTGGTAAAAACACTTTAGATACATTATATTTTTCTTTAATCTCATATTGTTCTTCATCTATATATTTTTCAAGTAATTTTTTATTTTCAATATATCCTATAGTTTTCCCACTAAGATAAACTCGATATACTTCTTTAGGTTCCTCTACCTTTTTATATCCTACAAAGAAAATAGAAGAACTTATTATTATCGATAAGATAATAAGCAAATAATCCTTTTTATTCATTTGATTCTCCTTTTTTGTCTTCAAATACTGAGAAGAATTTAGATATATCTTTTTTAAATCTTAGCGGGATCGTACCTGTTGCACCATTACGATGCTTTGCTACTATAAATTCCAAATCGCTTATTTGATCTTTTGTTTCTAAATCCTTTTTGTAATAATCTTCTCTGTATAAGAATGCTACTATATCAGCATCTTGCTCAATAGATCCAGACTCTCTTAAGTCACTAAGTATTGGTCTTGGATTTTCTTTTCTTTGTTCTGCAGAACGTGATAATTGTGCAAGTGCTATTACTGGTACTTTTAATTCAAGTGACATTAGTTTTAATGCTCTCGAAATATCTGATACTTCTTGTTGTCTATTTCCACCATAATTTGCAGCTGATGTTATAAGCTGTAAGTAATCTATTACAACAAGATCTAAACCAGATTCCGAATTTGCTAAACGTCTACACTTACTTCTTATATCACCGATTGTTACTCCTGGTGTGTCATCCATATATATATTTGTGCTTTCTAATTTGGCAAGAGCTTCATTTACTTTATCCCAATCATCTTGTAAGGCTCCTGTTGCCAGTTTATAACCTTCTACATGTCCTAAGCATGAAATCATTCTTGATACCAAACTTTCTGCACTCATTTCTAAACTAAATATTGCAACTGTTGCATTTGAATTTACCGCAGCATTTGTTGCAAGGTTTAATGCCCAGGCACTTTTTCCAACTGCGGGACGGGCTGCAATTATTATTAATTGACCTTCGTGTAGTCCTGCTGTTAATTTATCTAGTCTTTCCCATCCAGTTGGAAGACCTGTTATTTCACCATTTTGTGTTGATAACTTTTCTAGATTTGCTTTTGCTGAGTTTACAACTTCCTTGATAGTTCTAAATTCTGTTGTTCTTCTGTTATTAACAACGTTTAATATTCTTCTTTCTGCTTCATCTAGTGTTGTATTTATATCTACTGATTTGTCATATGCATTTGTTGCAATATCAGTAGATACTTCAATTAATCTTCTTTGTAATGCTGTTTCTTCTACTAGTTTAATATATTGCTCTACATTAGCAGCTGTTGGAACAATATTGAATATTTCAGTTAAATATTCCATTCCTCCAACTTGATTTAATAAATCTTTATTTCTTAATTCTGAAGTTACTGTCGTTGCATCAATAGGAATTCCTTTGTCGTGCAATTCTTTCATTATATTAAATATTTTAGAATTGCTGTCAAAATAAAATGAATCAGGTTGCAGAGCATCGCATGCTTTTTGTAATGCAAAAGTTGATAAGAACATTGAACCCAAAACTGATTGCTCTGCAATCATATTACTAGGTATTTCTTTAATTGCCATACGAAATCACTTCCTATTTTTCTAATTTTACTTTAACTACCCCTATAATTTCTTTATATAATGCTATTTTAACATTATGGTAACCTAAAGATGATAATCCATCATCTAATAGAATTTGTTTTTTATCTATTGTAATTTTATTTTTTTCTAATTCTTCTTTTATTTGCTTTGTGCTTATACTTCCAAAAACTTTATCTTGTGCACCTGTTTTTACTTTGAACACTAATTCTATTTTTGATAGTTTTTCTTTTATTTTTTCTGCTTCTTTTCTTGAGTTTTCATCTTGCATTTTTTCTTCTTTTCTTGTATCAAGGTAATCTTGATAATTATTTTCTGTTAATTTTTTAGCATAGCCATTTTTTATTAAAAAGTTTTCTGCATAGCCATCTTTAACTTCTTTAATTTCTCCTCTTTTTCCTTGACCTCTTAAATCTTTTATAAATATAACTTTCATGATTACTCCTTTCTAATTGAGAGATCTAATTATATTTTTTAAATCTTCCTCAACCTTTTTTGTATTGGAATCTTTAACCGTTGCACCTGCTTCATTTTCATCTCCACCACCATTAAATTTTTCAAGAATCTTTCCAACATTTATTGTGCCAAGAGATCTCGCACTGATTCCAACTTCACCATTTTCTAGTTTTCCTATGACAAATGAAGCTTTTATCTTATCAAATTGCAGTAATGTATCTGCAATTTTTGCTAAATCTTCTCTTCTGTATACTATCTTTGATTTTCCTTTAGAAATAGCAACATTTTTAATTTGTTTAACATTTGTAATTACTTTTTGACGAGCAACATATTCTTTTAAATCTTGTTTTAGTAAGTATTGTACATATCTAGGATCTGCTCCTTGAAGACTTAAAATGTAACTTGTTCTATATGTTTCTTTTGTTGTTTTGATAACATAGTTATTTGTATCTAAGACTATACCAGATAATAGTATTGTCGCAGTTTTTTTATCAATTTTAATATTTTCTTTGTCTAATAAATCTGTTATCATTTCACAAGCACTTGATGCATCTTTGTCTATTATCAATAATCCTTTTTTTATAGATTGTTTATTTTCATCATGATGATCAATTACAACTATTCTTTTAAACATATTAAATAATTCTTTGTCTTGTAATAAATAATCTTTATTTGTATCTACTATGATAAGTAAACTATCTTTACTTATTTTGTCTTTAATATTATTTGATTTTTTAAATGAATACTCATCTTTAATATCATCTAATACTTTTTTAACAGCTTTTTCATTCTTTTTATCATTTATTATAATTGTAGGTCTTTTACCTTTTTCTTTTATGTATTCATAAATACCTATTGCACTACCTAAGGCATCTAAATCTAAATAACGATGTCCCATAATAAATATATTTGTAGAATTCACAATCATTTTGTTTAATTCATTTATGTATTTTATAATTTCCATGTGCCCTCCAATTTCACTATTATTATACAATAATAATGCATAAAAAAAAAGAAAAGATTAGTTTCTTTACTTTTTTAAGTGTATTATTCTTATTATTTTGATTTTTTTATTACTAATTATAAACCCTGTAATCAACATTAGGATGAAATAGATATGTAATGCAGCATTATTTATTAAGTATAAAAGATAAAAATATAGAATTGATAAAAACATTGAGAATACTAGGTTTGATGTAACTTTAATAAAAGTATTTTTATTGTATAGTAAAAAATAAATTAAATTATAAATTAGAGCTGCAAACATTCCATATACAAAAGAAACTATTAATGATTGAATTTGTATTTCAAGAATCATTATTTAAATAAACGATTAATAATACTTTCTTTTTCTTTAGTTTTAGGCTCTTCTATATAATCCATTCCAGTTATTTTTCCTTTTATTGAAACATTTCCTTGCATAGTATCTAACTTTATTAATTCTAATTCTTCTCCTTTTATTAAAAGAAGTCCCATAGTTGTTTCCATCAAGAATTCTTGGTCATCAAAGTTTTCTATTTTTTTTACACCTGTTACTAATACATTTTTTCTATCTGCTAGAGTAATACCATGATTATAATTGCTTAGTACATTATCTACTTTGTCCATATTTTGATTATCCTCCTAATCAATAATATGCTATAAAAATAATTTTATTAAAAAAAAATAAAAGCAGATTTGCTTTTATTTATTCTTCTGTTTCAGCTTCTTCATAAGCCTTAAGAATTTTCTCTTCGAATAAAGCTCTTATCTCAGGATTAATAGGATGAACAATATCACGATGTACAGTTACTGTTTCTCCTTCTTCATTTTCAACTTCTCTAGAAGTACTAGGCATTGCTATAAACAATCCATTTTTACCTTCAATAATACGAATGTTATGAATTGCTAATCCGTTGTCTACAACAACAGATGCTCTACCTTTCATATGAGATCCTTCGCGTTCTTCTTTCTTTACTCTTACTGATGTAATCTCCATTT
>AUXO010695008.1_pt1 | contig 10112 bp, 7 predicted proteins | sample 768731 | NCBI WGS metagenome assembly AUXO01 (sample SAMN02715735, study PRJNA202380) | gut metagenome | biome: sheep rumen | host: Ovis aries | place: New Zealand: Palmerston North | reverse complement strand
CGATTATCTTTCTGACGGTCTTTTCCGCCCTCTATCTGACCTTTCAGGTCCACAATGCAGCCGCCATGACTGCCAACGCCTCTGAAGCTGCCGTTATGGGGATAGTTCCCGACCTGCCAGCCTATCCGGGAGTCGGTCAGCCCAAGACCAGTCTTAAGGATACCGTTTCCCAAAGAGAAGTCGAAGTGACAGGACCGGTCATTTCCTGGCTCAATCCGGGTGGGACCCAGATCTGCCGTGCCGACTATAAAAAATGTCACCCTGTCAATCTGCTCAGGAAACAGCACAGTCTAAAAGGAGAATTGCGCCATGCCGGAAGCGGAAGTACAAAATGATTCAGCCCCCTGGTCCTCACCGGGACAAAAGCAGATCCTGCCCGGGATCTTTGTCGACTATGTCCGAAAAATGAACCGCAGTTACCTGCTCCTTGAAAGTAAAGAGCCTACAACCGGGCAGGATTATGCGCTGAAAATGCTCGCTTCCAACCACATCCCGGGCTTGCTGCCCCTTACCCTAAGCCGAATCGACCAAAAGACGATCTGCCAGTATGAAATCTCCTCCCTCCAGCCCCTATCCGTCTTCTGCTCCGCCCAGAAGATCCGTAAAGCAGACCTGGTCCGGCTGATCAACAGCCTGCTGGACTGTCTGCAAATTTCGGAGGATTACCTGCTCCCGCCTTCCCATCTGCTGCTCCATCCGGATAGTGTCTACCTGGACTGGTCGGAACAAAAACTCCATCTCGCCTACCTTCCTTTCTACCAGCAGGACTTAAAGCTTTCCCTGCAGCAGTTGATGGAATATTTCCTGACCCAAATCAGCCACGAAGATGCGGAAACCGCCGTCCTCGCCTATCGGATCTTTCATGAACTAAGAGAGCCCAATCTCCGCCTCTGTGAGATCCGAAGACTGCTGCCGGAAGATCCGGCCATCAAGAATCAGGGCGGCTTTCAAACCACCTCTCCGAAAAAAGAAGGACCTTCTCCCAGCCCTTATGGGAAGGAAGAACCGGCTGACACTTACGATCCCCTCCTTGACCAGTATGACGACCTCAAGGACCTGACCCTCAAGCCGGAGACCTTTTCCGATCAAGTAAAACAGCAGATCCCGGAAGCTCACACCGTTCGTTTTCTCCTGCTCGGACTCCCCTGCGCAGGACTTATCTATCTGCTCTTTCATCTTACCACGATCGGCAGGATCGACACCCTTACCGCATTTGCCTCAGGAGCTGCCGCTATCGCCCTGCTGCTCCTGATTCCAGTCCTGGCAGCCCGAAGAAGAAAGACTTCAAAAGAACCTTCATCCTACCAGTCAAATCCCCTCCCTAGAACAGGACGTACCAGGTCAGGGAAAGCCAGGTCAAAAAAAGTTGATCATTCAAATAACTCTGCCTCCATTGATTCATTCGACAAGCCAAGTAGCCCTACCCCTCTTAAGCAGTTTGATTACTCAAGGACCTCTGTTTTTTCTGAAAAAGCTCCCTTTATAGGAGGATCTGTAACTTATCAAAAAGACCATCAATTCGGAACAGTCCCTCCACAAGAGAGCAAGTCTACCTTGTTGGAGGCTCCTCTTGATCAAGAGGAAGATTTACAAAAGAAAAAGCCCGGCTCTCAAAGAGAGCCGGACCCGGAACAAACCGTCCTTTTGACGGATTATGAGCGCAAGCAGCCTGCCTTTCCCCGCCTGCAGCCGGAAGAGACGGCGCACCACCAAAATCTCCCCATTCTGGCACTCGATGGGGACCAGCTCCTGCTGGGTTATCAGTCCCCTGTCTGCGACAAGGTCATTCCCGATCCGACCGTAAGCCGGATTCACGCCAGGATCTTCCGGCGCGACGGGGAATTTTATCTATCGGACCTAAACTCAAGAAACGGAACTTTCATCGAGGGCAGACAGATCTCCCCCGGAGAGGAAATCCACCTGACAAAGGGATTGACAATCACCTTTGGAGGCTGTCACTACCGCTATGAAGAGTAACTTTCATTCCCTTTCTCCATTTTCAGACAATTAAAAAGTCTTAATACCGAAGACCAGGAGCCACATAAAGATGATGTTCTCTATTTACCTATAAAGTCTTGATAGCAAAGGACTTAAGCCGGTTGAAAGTGATACTCTGCATCTCTATGAACAGATAAATACTTTAGCCCTGGCTTACACCTGCTTAAACTTTTCTACGATTTCATCTTTCCATTCATCCGTCAGATCGTGAGGCGTCCAGTTGGCAACAATCGCCTCTCCTCCCATGTAGCGGGGAATCAGATGGATGTGGAAATGAAAGACCGACTGACCGGCTGTTTCCCCATTGTTCTGAACGATATTGAAGCCATCGCAGCCCATAGCCCTGGTCATTTTAATCGCCATCTTTCGGGCAAGGACAAACGCCTTGGCAGTCAGGTCCTCGGGCATCTCATAGATATTGGCATAGTGAGCCTTGGGCAGGACCAGGCAGTGTCCCTTCGTAGCCGGACCCGCATCCAAAATGACGGTAAAGTCATCATCCTCATAGAGTTTGGTGGTCGGAATTTCTCCGTTTGCAAGTTTACAGAAAATGCAGTCAGACATGGTAATCTCCTTTCTTCACTTTCCAATGCCGAGCGCTTCAAATGCCCGGTCATAGGGGGCATGGCACAGCCCTTTTTCGGTAATGATACCGGTGATCAGCTCACGATCCGTGACATCAAAGGCGGGGTTAAAAGAGGCGTCGACCGCCTCCGGTGCCATAGGTTCTTTATACCACATGGTCTTGATCTCCTCCGGGTCCCGCATTTCAATCGGGATCTGTTCCCCGGTCGGGCAGTCCATGTCGATCGTAGAGCTGGGAGCGCAGACATAAAAAGGAATTCCGTAGTGCTTGGCAATGATAGCTAGACCGGACGTTCCGATCTTATTTGCCGCATCCCCATTTCTTGCCACGCGGTCACAGCCGACGAAAATAATCTTCACTCTGCCGGATTTGAGCAGCAGGGCTGCCATATTGTCGCACTGAACGGAGGTGGTAATTCCGGCGTTGCTAAGTTCAAAAGAGGTCAGGCGAGCTCCCTGCAGCAGGGGTCTGGTCTCATCACAGTAGACGTGCATATCCGCCCCTGCCCAGCCGTGTTCCAGAGCCAGGTACATGGGGGCTGTCGCCGTTCCGTACTTCGCTGTCGCCAGCGTTCCGGCATTGCAGTGGGTCATAATACCCAGCTCCTGCCCCTCCTCCTTTAACTCCTTTAAGAGGTCAAAGCCGATCTCCCCGATATTGCGGCTGATCTGAACATCCTCATCGCGAATTAACTGCGCTTCCTCAAAGAGAATCTCCTTGATTTTTTCCACCGGCTGATCCTTATGCGCCTGCACCGTATCGTCCATCCGGCTCAAAGCCCAGAATAAATTGACCGCAGTCGGTCTGGAAGACGCCAGATAATCCTTAATTTCTTTAAAGGTCCGGTAGAAGGAATCAAAATCATCCGCCTCGATCCGATTGGCGCAGACCGCAATGCCGTAGGCAGCCGAGCAGCCGATTGCCGGCGCTCCCCGCACCCTCAGCTTTTTGATCGCTTCCCAGATCTCCTCTTTCGTATGGAGATTGATTCGTTTGATGGTTCCCGGCAGCAGGGTCTGATCGATGATATCCAGGCTGTCCCTGTCCCTGTCCCTGGATAGTTTTACGGTAATGACTTTTTCAAAAAAGTCGTCAAGCTTTGAAGCCATATTCTGCCCTCCAAATATAAAGTTGTTTTCATTATAGCACGTTCCATTTTTCAAGAACCAGCTTTGAGACGACACCAGACCCATTTTTAATTTTCATCAGCAACTGACAGGATCTTTGCTCCAAGAGACGGCATCTTTCCTTGAAAAGGGCTCAGTCACCTTCCACAATCTCCAGCCTGACCCGGAAGGAAATCTTTCTTATCGTATCCATCTTGTCGAATTTGATCGTGTAGGCGCCTGCGCTTTCATCCACACCCAGGATCTGCCCCTCTCCAAAAACGGAATGGCGGATGCCCTGCCCCTCCCGCAGCCGATTTACATTGTCCCGGTAAAAGCGCTTCTGCGTTTCCGCATAGTCAAGGGTCTCCTTGATCAGCTGGTTGGATAGAGGCTCCTTGTGGTCGATCCACTCCGGTGCGATCTCCAGGATAAACCTGGATGGGTAGCGGGGAGAACCGTCAAAATTGCGGCCATTTGCTTCGCTTAAAAAGAGTCCTTTTTGAGCCCGGGTCATGGCGACGAAGGCGAGCCGGCGCTCCTCCTCCATTCCCGCCTCCGTCGATATCTTTCTGGATGGGAAGATCCCCTCATTCATGCCGCACAAAAAGACATAAGGAAATTCCAGTCCCTTCGCGGCATGGACCGTCATGAGCTTGACCTGATCGCCTCCCTTGTCCGCGTCCAGGTTGGAAAAAAGGGCGACATGCTGCAGATAATCCGCAAGAGTCGCCTCCTCTCCGCAGGCAGTTTCGTAATTAAAGATGCTCTGCTTCAGTTCCGCAAGATTGTCCAGCCGATCCTGGCTGCCCTCTGTTCGCAGCATTTTCTCATAGCCGCTCTGATCGATCAGATCCGCCATGACTTCCGAAATCTGCCGCCCCTCGAAGGAAGCGGCAAAGTCCAGGATAAGGCTGACGAAGTTCCGGGCTCCTGTCCCCTTAAAAATCGGATCGTTCAGATTCGCAAGAAGGGCCTGCCAGAATGTGCCTCCCTGTTGTTCAACCTTTTCCTCCAGGAATTTCATTCTGCGCTCACCCATGTTGCGCCTGGGCACATTGACAATCCGCCGAAAAGAGAGGTCATCCTGGCTGAAAATCATCCGAAGGTAGGAAAGGGCGTCCTTGACTTCCTTGCGGTCGTAGAACTGCACACCGCTGTAGATCGTGTAGGGAATCTTCGCCTTCCTGAGGGCGTCTTCCACGGACCGGGTCACATAGTGGGCGCGATACAGAACCGTCATGTCCTGGTAAGCGATCCCCTGACCGTGCAAGTCTTTCATCTCCTCCGCCATCATTCTCGCTTCCCGCTCCGATGTATCCGCATGGCGGCAGATAACCTTGGGGCCGTCCCCCAGCATAGGGACCAGGTCCTTGGGAATTCTTTGCCTGTTCCTGGCAATCAGGGAGTTGACGGCTCCCAGGATCTGCGGCGTGGACCGGTAATTTTGTACCATCATGATCGTTCGACAGCCCGGAAAGCGGGTATCAAAATTCATCAAGTATTTAACGTCCGCCCCTCTCCAGGTATAGATCGTCTGATCCGGATCCCCGACGATGAAAAGGTTGCGGTGATGGGCGCACAGCACTTCCATCAAACGGTACTGGAGGGGGTCGATATCCTGGAACTCATCGATCATGATATACTCCAGCCGTTCCTGCCATTTCCGCTTAATCTCCGCATTTTGATCGAAAATGTAGAGCGTAAATTTGATCAGATCGTTATAGTCCAGCCCGAAGCATTTCTTCTCCTGATAGAGGTAGCCGTAAAAAATGATATCCTTGACCGTCTCCGCCTGCTCGTATTTTTGACGGAGCCTATCCAGCGGCATCGTGATCATGTCCAGATAATATTCCGGTCGTTCCACGCACTTGAGCATTTCAATCAGGTCCCTCGCCTTGCTGAAGGTCATATCCTTAAGGGTCAGTCCCCGCTCCTCATAGATCATCCCCAGCATCTGATTGATGTCGGAATTATCCAGCACCAGAAAGCTCTTGGGGTAGGAAACGGCGTGACTGTCCTCTTTGAGAACCGTGGCGCAGAAACCGTGAAAGGTATTGATCAGTCCGGTGTCCCGGTCCCCGGTCAGATTATGGATTCTCTGCCGCATCTCATTGGCAGCCTTATTGGTAAATGTCACACAGAGAATATTGCCCGGAAGAATCCCCAGCTCATTGACCAAGAAGGCAAAGCGGCAGGTCAAAGCCCGGGTCTTGCCGGACCCTGCCCCGGCGATGACGCGGACAAACCCCTCCGTCTCCAGGACCGCCTCCCTCTGCGCTTCATTTAATCCTTCCAGTAAATCAGTCATTTTTCAAACTCCCCGGGCAGCTGCCCGCCTTTTCTGCTACAATTCCCATATACTTGTTTTGCCTTACAATTAATCAAAAGTACCTGACCAACAAGTTTGATGGGAACCGCTTAAACCAGGTCCATCAAAATTTTTTCAGTAACCTTTTATTGATTTTTGATTGACCTTGCAGTCAAAATTTTACTTTCAGTTTACAGAACATGTGTTTGGAAGTCAAGTGGACGGCTTTGCAGCCGCCCACACGATCACTCACTCAAAGGAGTTCCTTATGCCAAAAAATGATACCGCTTTTCAGAAAATTTACGACGTCGTCAAACAGATTCCGCAGGGCAAGGTCGCCACTTATGGACAAATTGCCGCCCTTGCCGGAAATAAACACTGGGCGCGGGTGGTCGGCTATGCTCTCCACGCCAATCCCGATCCGGATCACATCCCCTGCTACCGTGTCGTAAACCGGGAAGGCAGGGTTTCTCCGGCTTTCGCCTTCGGCGGGCAGAACCGCCAGATCGAACTGCTAAAAGCCGACGGCATCCCCTGTTCGGCCGGCAGGGTGGACCTGGAGCGCTACCAGTGGAAGCACTTCGCTCTTACATCCCTTGCCTAAAGCAACCTGCTGTCTGCTTCAGGTCCTCTATCCTGAAAGGGTTCGCATTACCTGCCTTTTTATAAAGACCTGCTCCTGGCAGAAAGAACGACACTCTCTGCTGTCTTTTAAGTTTCAATCCATGGATTAGCCGCCCTCCCTGTTCTTGCAGTTCTACTCTTGCCACTATGTTCTTATCACGATATTCTTACCGCTCTGGTTTTGTTTTACAGTGCAGTTCTTGCCCCACAGTTTTCACAGAGACTCAGAAGAAATAAGTCACAATTCCATAGAGAGCCAGGAAGCCGACCATTGCCGGAAGAATATACCTGAAATACCACCTCAGCCCTTTTGCCATCTTAAGTCCCATACCGGTATTGACTTCACTTAAATAATTCTCAAAGCCCCAGCCACACTTTCGGGAACAAAAAAGAGTAAAGATGAAGGATCCGACCGGCAGGCAGATATTGCTGACGAAAAAGTCCTCCAGGTCCATGATGGATTTCCCGGCACGCAGGGGCTGGAAATCGCTCCACAGATTAAAACCCAGGGCACAGGGTACAGACATGACGGTAATGATCAGACCGGCAATGAGTGCCGCCTTTCTCCGGCTCATCCCCTTCAGATCAATAAAAAAGCTGACATCATTCTCAAAGACGCCGATCATCGTAGATTCTGCCGCAAAGAACAGAAAGAGGAAGAACAGCGATCCCCAGAGTCTGCCTCCCTGCATCGTACTAAAGACGCGGGGCAGAGTCAAAAAGATGAGTGCCGGTCCGGAATTCGGTGCAATCCCATAAGCAAAACAGGCCGGAAAGACGATCATTCCCGCAACCAGAGCGACAAAGGTATCTAGCGCTGCGACAATCGTCGCCTCTCCGGTCAGGCTCCGATCCTTTCCGATATAGCTGCCGAAGATCTCCATGCCGCCCATACCGATACTTAACGTAAAAAAGCTCTGATTCATTGCCGCATAGACCGTATTCCAAAGGCCCGCTTTCCGGATATTTCCAAGGCTCGGTTTCAGAAAAAAAGTAAGTCCCTTCAACGCGCCCGGCAGCATCAGGGAATGGATCCCCAGCACGACCATCAGAACAAGAAGTGCAATCATGATAAACTTGGATACCTTCTCCACACTTCCCTGCAGGGAAAACATGCAGGTCAGAGTCGTAATAAACATGACGACCAGCATGGCCGTAATCAAAATTTTTGGACTGTTCATCATCTCCTGAAACATCAGCTCAATGTAGTCGGTGTCCGCCCCCACAAAGTCCCCCCTTACCATTTTCAGGAAATAGTACAAAAGCCACCCGGAAACGACGGAGTAGAACATTAAAATGACATAGTTACCTGCCATGGCTACATAGCCCCAGAGGTGCCACTTCGTCCCTTGCAGCTCCAATTCTTTCAGCGCCGGCTGAATGCTCTTTCTCGTCGCGCGGCCAATCGCATACTCCATGGTAATGGTCGGAATCCCCATAATGATCAGGAACAGGACATAGATCATCACAAAGAAGCCGCCCCCATACTGTCCTGTAATATAAGGAAACCTCCAGACATTTCCTATTCCGATTGCGCAGCCTGCAGAAAGCAGGATAAAACCCAGCCTCGATCTCAGATTCTCTCTTTGTCTCAAAATCTTATCCTCACTTGGTGTTATTTTGTAAAGGCAGTTATCATTTTTAGCATTAACGCGTTAAAGCAGGCAGGGTAAAAAGGACAGCAAGAGACCGAAGTCCCTTACTGTGTCCTTTCAGATTCCCAAAGTTTTCCTTGTTTACATGGAAATGATGCCCAGCGCGCTTAAGATTGAACTGACCAGAATTACGACCAAAAGAATCGGAGAAAGATACTTCAGTGTAATCCGATACACGCCCCGGTTGATAAATTTCGATGACTGACTGACTTCGTCAATAACGACCTGAATCCCCGTCACCTTTATAATCAAAACAACTGTCGCGAGAGCCGCTACCGGCATCATCAGTGAGTTTGTCAGGAAGTCAAAGAAGTCCAGAAACTGCATTCCAAACAGCTTTACGCCTCCAAGAAGGTTATATCCCAGAGAAGACAGAGAACCCAGAATCACCATCACAAAAACCATAAAGATGGTCGCCACCCGGCGATTCCAGTGAGCCTCATCCTCCAGTGTCGATACTGCACTTTCAAGCAGGGCGATAGAACTGGTCATCGCCGCAAAGAAGACCATAATAAAGAACAATATTCCAATCCATCTTCCCCCCGCCATACTGTCAAAGACCTTGGGCAGAGAGATAAACAGCAGAGACGGTCCGGCCTTCAGGGTCTCTGCAGCATTTTTTCCGGAGAAGGCAAAAACCCCCGGAATAATCATCAGAGCCGCCAGCACCGCAACACAGGTATCAACCAGCGCCACCTGATAGGTCGATCGCTCGACATCAACGTCTGTTTTCATATAGGAACCAAAGGTATAGAGAATCCCCATTGCAATCGACAGGGAATAGAACATCTGTCCCGTCGCCGCAACAACCGTCATCAGAGAAAATTTACTGAAATCCGGAACAAAGATATATCGAACGCCGGCAAACGCTCCCGGCCGTGTAACCGAGTAGATCGCAACAATTACTGCCAGGATAATCAGTGCCGGCATCATAAAGGTTGAAACACGTTCAACACCGGCATTGACACCCAGTGCAATAACAAGCAGCGTGATCGCGGCAAAGATCAGGAAAAAGATTTCGCTTCCGACCGCATTTCCGATAAAATCACCGAAATACGCATCATCCGCAAGTCTGTGTCCGTTATCGACGATATATTCCGCCAGATAACGCAGAACCCAGCCCCCTATAACACTGTAATAGGGAATAATGATCATCGGAATGACCGCATTCACCCAGCCTCCGACCTTTCCTGTCCGCGACTTTGTAAAGAATGAAAAAGCGCCTACCGGGCTCTTCCTGGTCCTTCTGCCAAGCGCCGTCTCAGACACAATCATCGTATACCCAAAAGTTGCGGCAAGAATAATATATACAAGCAGGAAAATCCCTCCGCCGTATCTGGCAGCCAGATACGGAAAGCGCCAGATGTTGCCTAACCCAACCGCAGATCCTGCTGTCGCAAGAACATATCCCAGCTTCCCGGAGAAGCTGGCGCGTTTTTTTGATTTACTTTCCATTGTACTTAATCCCCTCATATTCTTTCAAAATATATAAACGAAGACATTATACACTCTTTTTCAAAACTTTTCCCGTCCGGTATGTATTTTATTCCGCACATGCATATCATTTATGTCATTTTGTCATGTTCCGCACATACAATAAAACGTTTCGGGACAAGCGAATGCCTGTCCCGAAACGTTTTATGCATATCCTATCTTCGCTGTCTGTTATCCAAAACTCTTACTCAGCGTGTTCGAATGCGGCAAGTTCCGGATGTTCTCTCTTTTCCTTGGTATAATTCTCATAAGAAGGCTTCCTGTGCTTCTGGGAAGCCCATACTTCCTCCGCCACAGGAGCCCATTCCCTGGCGTACTCTGTATTCTTGGCGCAAAGT
>AUXO016827655.1_pt1 | contig 10113 bp, 5 predicted proteins | sample 768731 | NCBI WGS metagenome assembly AUXO01 (sample SAMN02715735, study PRJNA202380) | gut metagenome | biome: sheep rumen | host: Ovis aries | place: New Zealand: Palmerston North | reverse complement strand
TAGGTAATAATCCTAACTGGTTAATTAATATAATCGTTTTTCTGTATCCATTTATTGGTAAGAAAAACCACAAATTGCATATTTTTGGATTGTAACGTTATTTAGATTACGAAAAAAACAGGTTTTGTAATGTTAAATAATCAATTCCAACAATTTGTTCTTCAAAACCACTTGAGCAAACAAAGCCTATTTTATCTACTTCCAAACCTTGAATTTCGGAAATCTGTTTTATTTCATTTCTTTGAATGCTTAATTTTAAAGGTTTCGAATAATACTTCACCTCATAAATTGAGTATTTATTATTTTTCTTTTTAATAACGCAATCAAACTCATAATTAGGACCAAAATAGGTTCCTATATCAATAATTTCTGAATACATTCCTTTTGAAATAGCGATAGTAAAATATTCTTTTACAATATTTTCGAAACGTAATGAAATGAACTGAGTTAAAGAAGGTTCAATATATAAATCATAAAAACGTGAAGGAGTTAATAATCTTATTCGGTTATCTTCTCTAAAGATATATGCATAATAGAATTTAAGTAAATTATCTTTAATTTGATAATATTTTTTTCTTTTATCTAACTCCTTACCAATCGGATATTTAGATTCAATAATATCAAGATCGAGTAGTTTACTAAGTCTTTTATCTAAAAGTCCAGATGTAGTGATGTGAGCCTGTTCTTCTATCTCGTTATACTTTTTTGACCCATTTTTTATAACATTCAAAATGTCATGAAGATCACTATCTATTTCAAGTTCGTTGAGAACATTATTTCTTATATGCATTCTAAGTTGTCCATTTTCCTCTAAAATTAGTTCACAGATGTTTTCTTTAAGTGATTTCTTTAAATTAATTCTTTCTAAAACATATGGAGAACCACCAAAAACAGAATAGAAGGCCACTACATCTTTATATTCTAGAGGGGAAAGCATTCTTCCTGCGTCTAAATAATTAAACTGCGAAAGAGGTATTTCATAAAGAAATCTTCCATATAAAGGCGATTTATGCTCACTTAAGCTCTTCATTATATGAATTGATGATCCTGATAATATTAAGTTTAAAGTAGTTAAGTGTTGATCAATAATTGTTTGAAATTCTGAATCAAGTTCTTCAGCTTTTTCATTGTTCCCTGGTTTCTTGCTTCCAAGATAATACTGTTTCATTAATGAATATTCATCAATAACTACTATGTAATTTGGATATGACTTATTTAATTCTTTAAAAACTTGCAAAAAACTATTAAATTCAGCATCAACAAAGTTAATTTGTTCTTTAAGAAGTTCAACAAAAAGGTCAACATTCTTTTTCTCATCAGTTTTTTGGCATTCATAATAGATGTATGGTTTGTCACTATTTTCAATTGCTTTTTGAATTAAAGTAGTTTTCCCTACTCTTCTAAGCCCATAGACTAACATCGCGCCTTTGCTATCAAAAAACTTTTCCATAATTCCCATTTCTTTTTCTCGTCCGATAAACATAAATTATCCTCCAAATATTTACTGAACATATCTTCACTGAACATATCTTCACTAATATAATACTAAGGTATATTCTTATACGCAACACATTTTAATCTTTTTAAGATATTAATTTAACAAACATAAATGTATATAGAAAAGGCTAAGACAATTAGTCATTTGTCCTAGCCCATCTATAAACCTATATAAATAGATTAAATAAGATTATTAGATATTCTCTTTACGCTTACGTAAGAAGAAATATCCTCCAATTGCGGTCATTGAAACCACTGAAATGATAACGATGATTGCAACTGTATTAGTGTTTTCACCACCAACAACATTTAATAAACCAATTCTTGTGTTCTCAACAAGATTCATGTTGCTATCAAGGTGTTCTCCGTGAGCAGCAGCCCAGGCTTGTAATCTCTCATATGGCTCACCTGTTAAAGCGGCCTTTTCATATGCACCCATAGCTGCCCAAACTGGTTTTAAGATTGGGTAGTAAGTATTACATTGACCACTGACATTTTCATCCATGTGAAGATAACGCTCTGTAAATGCACCGGCAACAGCTTCTTCATCATATGGGGTTACCGCAAAGAGATACGGGGCAGTTTGAGCACCGCTTTGATAACAAGCAAAAATCGAAGATGATCCGTTCCATCTTAGAACAGGTTTTGATGTATTCGTTTTACTCGTAATAGTTGCTGCTCCATCTGAAATGCTAATTGTAAAATAAATGCAATTTCCAGCAATATCGCTAATAGTATCTGTTCGACCAAGTGAATTACTATTTGATGTACCTGTATCACTTAAATAGTATAATTTTCCATTATCAACAAATGAGAAAGTATAGTAAATAACACTATCAATTTTTACTCTACCTATGGTATATTTTTGAGCATCTTCAGTATCATTAATGCTTAATCCTTTGTTTTCAACATAAACACCATTAGCTGAACCCATATTATTTCCGCCTGCGTGTTTAGTACCAACTTTTGTAGCGGTAGCACTTGAAGCAAAGTAAATCTCTTGGCCATCCCACAAATCTGTGACATTAGAAACTAATGAAGCATACGGTTTCTCGTTAACAGTTATTGAATATGATTGAGATACACTACTACCATAAGCTGTGACATAGACGGTGACAGAAGTATGGCTTGTTGTTAAAGTAGTTCCAATAGCAGGACTAAATGTAAGCAAGCCTAGATTGTCATTTGCTTCACTATAAACAGTTGTGGATTCGTCAGAGAATGTAGCAGTTAGAACAAGAGGGCCAACTGAAAAATTATTGTCTTCAGTAAACGTTGTTGTTCCTTGAGTTGTAATCACTAAACTCTCAATTGTCTTTGGATTAATAACATCAAAATGAATGTCAATATAGGTTGTTTGACTTCCATATGTTCCAGTAAATCTAATTACTACGCTACCATCTGTTGCACTTGCAGCAATAGTTACCACAGCAACATTATTAGCATCAATTGAATTATATCCTGTAACAGAAGTTACGCTTGATGAACCTGATCTTATTTCATAAGTTACAGTTGGTGTACTAGCGTAATTAGTAAATGTTAAATCGATCGTTTGAGATGTCGATTCGGTAATTTCAAAATTATTTGCATCACTTGTAATTACTGGATCTTTATATACATATTCGACAGCTATGCTGGCAACATAAGCTCTCTTATTTGTACTATCAGTTGAAACAGTAACAGAAGTATATTGACCAGCAGACGGAATTGTGTATTCATACTCGGTCCAAGTGTCGTACACACTAAATGATTGAGTAACTGCAGTACCATCAGTTGGCGTAACGGAAACTATTGAACTTTCCGAAGAACTCCAAGCTTTCATTGTTAAAATAACTTTTGTTATGTAAGCTCCAGAATCTGGAAGAGTATACGTAAATGCGCCACTTGCATTACCAGAACCCATACGAACTGCATAGACAGTACTGTTATTTGAACCATACAAGGTTGTTTCGCCACTAAAACAGGCTGGACTAATATTATATGTTGCATCTAAGTCAGAACAATTTGTAGTTCCACTTGCAGCACTTGTGGTTCCAAAAAGATAAGTGTGCAACAATGAAACTGTGATTGTACATGTTGCAGTTTTACCATCACTAGCAGTTGCAGTTATTGTTGTTGTGCCAAGTCCAGCACCTGTTACAGTAATTGGGCTTCCTGAAGCAGAACTATTTGCAGAAAGTGTAGCAACAGAAGCACTTCCAGTTGACCATGATACAGTTGTGCTGGCAGAACCTGTAGCAACAACAGTTGCAGTAAGGGTAGTTGTGCCATTTACTGATAATGAAGCAGTTGCTTTATCTAACGTAATTGATGTTACTTCAGACAATGAAACAGAAACGGCCAAAGATGCTTTTTCTATATCTCCATCCTTAAATTTAACTGTTGTTTCACCTTCTCCAACAAAATTGATTTGAACAGTACCACTACTTCCACTTGTTGAAGGGGCTTCGACTGTTACAACATCAGTGTCACTAGAAGTAATACTTAAAGATCCTTCTAAATTACCATAAGTAAATGAAATAAATTCATTTTGACCTGTATAACCACTTGTTTCGGTTTTGCTTAGAGTAATATAAGATGTATTGCTAGTTACAGATACGGTTTTTGAAGCAATGGTATAACCTTGTTTAGTTGCACTAACAACAACAGTACCAGCAGAGCTAGATGTAAATTCACCTGTTTGTGCATTTGATGAAGAAATACTTGCTCCATCAGATGCAGCAAAGCTAAATTCCATTCCAGTAACCGTTGCTCCACCAACATCCTCAGTAACAGATGTCGGGCTCCAAGAAGTACCTGCAACAACACTATCTGCACCATTAATTGTTGCAGCTGTTGTCGGTTCTTCATATGGAACTAGAGCAATCTTGGAAGTACCGTTTGTATTAGCGTTTGTGTAACATCTCCAAGATGTATTCGCAGTATATTGAGTTAAATACCTGTTATTTGCTACCAAATAAATCCCTGTATAAGAAACACCGTCAACTGTGACATTATCGTTCGTTAAAGAAGCAGCAAAATCATCACTTGTTGCACTTGAGGTGCTCGTACGAACACCATTGTTTGTAGCAGCATGTTTTAAAGATGTTCCTAGGGAATTAGTTATAGTCCAATGATCATCAACACCAGTTGTAGTAAATGTCCAGCAATAATCTTCATCACTCTTCATAGAAGAAGTATATGATGCACATTGTGTAGGTTCCGATGTAATTTCTGCTGCTGACGGCAATATCACACCGCTTTCTGCAACAATTACATATTTTGCACCGCTAACAATTCCACCAGTATAAGATTTCTCATTAATTGTTACACTTTGGGCACTACTTGTATCTGACTGCCCACCAAATGAGGCAGTGCAAGTAACACTCTTTGTATCTGTAGAAGCAGTTGTTGTAGGACTGTAACTCCATGTTACACTGCTTGTTACATCTTTTGGTGTGGTTGGTGCTGATGCATAGTATGCGTTTACAGTAAAACCTGATGGATCCCAAGCATCACCTTGACTATATGTAGTTTTGGTCATTGAACCACTAATTTCAATAGAATTTACGCTATCGGCCGAAACCGTTAATGTAACGTAAGCCCATGCATATGTTGATCCTCCAGACGTGGTTGGATATTTCGCTTTCCACGCCAATCTTGTATCAGCTGTAGTTGGGTTACCACTTGAGAAGTCGGCATCACGAGCAACAAAATTATCACCGCTCATATAACCGATTCCTTTATATTCGTAATCGGATGATGTTACAGCGCCAGCAGTACCATTTTTAGAACCACTTACAGTAAAACTAGAAACAGATAGCGTTTGTGAATCATAACCAGACCAAGTGCTTGGTGAAACACTCAACGAACCAACATAATCATTACTTGAAGCAGTATATGTTACAGAAAGATAATTAACATACAATCTAGTACTGCTTGAAGTTCCTAAACAAGCAAAAGTTACAACACTCGTATCTAAATCACTAACGGTTTTTTTGCCATTTGCAGATAGAGCATACGAATCAAAATTAGTTTTCGCTGTTGCTGTAGTGTATTCTGTACCAACTTTAACACCAAGAGTTGTACCCATGCTTGATCCTATTGTGATTGAATTAATCTTCACAGTAGAAGATTTTGCCTTAACTACCAACATTCCACCGGCATTAGTGCTGTTGTTTTGATAAAGTCGAATGGCGTTAGAATTTACCTGAGGATTAGATGTTCCGCCACCTTTATAACTAGCATAAGAAATGTTGGTGTCAAAATCAGCGCTAATTGCACTGAATGAAGTAATTTCACTACCACTTGCTGCATGAACTGGACTTGCTTCTTTGCTATTACTCGCAACAGCTACACCTACGCCAGCAGCCATCGCTAACCCGAGAGTTAACGTAGCAAGCCTCGTAATAAATTTGTTCATAATAAATTTTCTCCTTTCATTTCTTTCTCCGGCTTAAGTCCTACCTTTCTTTTCAGACTACCGTGAGATCTTACGAACAAATCTCGTATTTCGTACTTAACGTCATACGAAACCTTTTGCCATATCGCTAATCCTTAAGGATGTGTCTATATACGCAAAAAGGAAGCAATATAGCTTCTTAAGAAAGGAATTTTTCTAAAGATAAATGTGCACTTTTTATCTTTCCAATGAAAACTTCTTTCTTAGTGATGAATGGGGCTTACTACTAGCTACCCTAAACGAGCGGTATTTATTTATAAAATAAGCACCCACCATCGCCACAATTTTACAAAGAAGAAGAAGAAGAAGCAAGCACTCTCTGTTAGGGAGTGCCAAATAATATACTAAGTATATTAAATTTACTTTTCTATTTTTTTAGGGTTAATTGCACCCCCTACAAGTTGTCAAGATAAAATTTTGAGATTTTTACTTATGAAAAAATCCCTGCGACATATGTAAGTAATGCGTAAGAGAGAGGGCTTATATTTGTATGTATATATGTCAAGAGATTCTTTCACCGTTATTGCTTGCTATAAACTAAATGGTAAGTTAGTAAAAACATATCCTTCTGCTAGGGCTGCTTCTAAAAGTAGACATCTATTTACTCGAACAATAGATAGAGCAACTAGAGGAGATCTTTTAACAGTGAAGAATCTTATATGGAGAAGAGTAGATAAAAATAATGTTCCTTTAGAAATAGAACCAATTAAAAAAGAGAAACATACTTCTAGCAAAAAACCTGTCGCAAAACTAGATGAGAATAACAATATTATTGAAACATATTCCTCTATTAGTGAAGCTGCTAAAAAAAATAAAATCGATCCCCACACTCTTAGAGATCGATTGAATGGTAAATATTCTTCTAATAACAAGACTAAGTTTAAGTACGTTGATTAATAATTATTTATCTTTCTTAAAAGATATCTGATTTGATATCGCAAAATGCAATTTCAAGTTTGTTATTTATCTTCTTGGAAGATAGGATTTTTTGTGGTCACATTTTGTGACCTCAAGTTCTAATTCTATGCTAATGTCTATTTTTCGAAGATATATTTGTTAATAATTTAACAAACTTTTTAATTATGTTGTGTGTTAAAACTCGCAAAATAGTTAATAATTTTATTTATAGTTTCATCTAACGAAACTTCTAACCAATTGGTTCTAGATTCTTTTAGGCGGTTGTAATAATTTGTGTTATTAAATATTGACTTAAGACGTTTTTGAATATCCTTGATGGAACGTTCTTTTATTAACTCATCATCAAAAATTAATTCATTCATAGATTCTAGTAACTTTGTTTTATCAACCGTATCAATAAGATACGCTATATCAAAGAAATCTTTGTATCTAGTAGAGAAACTACCAAATCTTAATAACGATTTAAGTTTTTCAGTTAAAATTTGTTCTTTTGAATTAATTAGTAATGAAACACCTTTATCAATAAAGGAAATGTCAAAACAGTACTCTTCTTGATCTAATGACATGAACTTATTGACACCTATATCTATTTTAGTTGTTAAAAAATTTCCGAATGTGTCAGCAACATCTAAATACACCCTTTTTCCGTGATAATCTTGATGTTTCAATTCTTCAATTTTATTTTTAATTTGAAGTTTAATGCCTTCCTTTCCGGATAATATAGAGATGAATTGTTCAATTTTTTCGTTTGTTAGAGGATATTTAATGAAATCTAAATCAATATCAACTGTTGTACGACGGCTATTATGAGTGATGCTTCTCATTACAACGCCACCTTTGATTGTGATTTTTCTACTAAATCTGCTTTGTGAGAGCAAAAACAAAATGATATCTTGGCATACTTTAGCTTCGGCTTCATCTTCATGCAAGCCTTCAAGAATTAACTTTTGCTTTATTTCATCTAAATTAATCATTATAAAACCTCATCTCGAAGTGCTCTTTGAATGAAATCTTTCTTTGGAAAGCTTTTAAGATAGGACTCCACTAGTTCGAAATCAATTTCATATAAATGATCTCGATAATAACGAATAACCTCCTTGTAGTAGTCATAAGGAAGTTTGTTTTTATATCTCAATACTTCTACAAGCATTCTTTCCTTGTTATAAACGGGAATGGTTATACCATTATGTGAAAGTTTAATTACACCTAATGTTAATAGTCTTTTGTCATTGCAAAAGTATTGGATAACATTTTTTTCTTTATACTTTGTCGAATCTTTATCAGAAACAATTACATATTTACTTGGAATTTCATCACTTATACCTAAATAATAAAGTGCAGATTCTAGTGTAAAAATAATATTCGGGTGCGTCTTTAAAAAAATTTCAATCGATTTTGGATTAGATTCAGTTGAATATACACCATCACCAATTTTATATATTTTTTTGCAACTTAAAAATTGCTTCAGATTATAATCTGTTCCAAATTTTCTTATAGCTTCAGAGTAAGTATAAATCATAATTCAAATTTTAGTATTTATCCGTAATTTTTCAATTTTTACGGATTTTCACTCAAATATTATTACATGTTTCACAGGAATTCAAGTTCATAATTCACTTTCTTTTAATATCAAAACATTGACTTTAAGTGTCGCGACAGTACACGCATCTAAACCAATAAGTCCAGGATATTTATCAGATTTAAAGATTGGATTCGACACTCGGACATCTAAATGCTTTGATTTCTCATTTTTATATATCAAATTATTAAAGAAATCTGAGGTGTGCCAATGTCCACAGACAATAGTTTTTCCTGTCCTATTTAGACCTTGCTCTTCATATTGCCAAGGACACCCCCACTTTGCGTTGTCCCATTCTTCATCCGTAGCATCTCTCCAGTCTTCTCTATATTCTTCTGGTTTATCGTACACTATGTATCCGTTCCATTCAGATTTTGCAAAGTTAATAAACTTTCTTAATGGAATATATGAATGAACAAAAATATATCGCCCTGTCTCATAGTAGTTACACCACTCATTTGAATCGATCCAATCAAGTATTTCTACTATTGTTTTATTTGTCATTAAATTTTTTCTTCTGTTTCTCCATTTTTTCTTAAAATTCTGATATTCAGTTGTTCCATAAATCAAACCTTTTTCAGTTAATTCTTTGAAATAACGATGATCAAAGTCTTTTTCGCTATGATATCCATTTAATTGAAAGATAGTATCAACTGTTCCGTTATGATAATCGTGGGATTCTGCAAAACCACGATTTACTAAATCTTTTAAAAGCTGTTCGTGGTTTCCTCTCACTAATATTCTTCTTTCTATGGGAAGATTACGTAAAAACTTATAAATCTTTAGAGGTTGCCTACCACGATCAAATATATCTCCTAAGACAATTAGGATGTGATTGGAATTCTCTTTATCGAATCCTGCTTCCTCCAAAGCTTTCATCCACTCATCAAAAAATCCATGGATATCAGAGCTAATAAAGTAAGTTTTTTGAAATGAATTTTTCATAGTGAACACCTCTATTTTTATTACAAATTGTCATAATGAAAAGAACGTGTCAAGATACCCACCATAGTTAACTTATTTATATATGTATTATAAGCAGTTACTTAAGTAGATATTGTTAATAACATATATAATAAGTTAAATATTTTTATTCTCGCATCAATGCCTTATTGGTGCGAGATTATTCTTAAGGTTGCAAATTTTGACCTAGAGTTTCCAAAATGTAGTTATTTAATTGCATGCTTTTCTATGTTTTTATGCAATAAGATTAATGCTGTCCTCTTCTATAAATTAAAAGCGGACAATTTGTCCTATAATTGAATAATAAGGACAATAAATATAAAGAAAAGACCAGGTAGTTAGTCATACTATCCTGGTCCATCTATAAACCTAAATGGTTCTTTGAATTTTGCTGTGGTGGGTATTTTTTCAACACCACATCATTTTTCAAGATTTTAATACGTTTATAAATAAAATAAAAGTCCTCACTTATAATTTATGTGTCGAGCAGAAACTATAAGGAGGAAGAACCATGAAAGATTCTGGTGATATTTTATCACTTTTAGGTATTCAACGCGAAAAAGTGGCATTTATTGATGCGTACCACATGAATACATCTGAAGATAAGATGTTAATTTCATTGGTAGATGATTGCCATTCGTGCCCTAATTGTGGTTCTACAAATATCAAAATTCACGGATATTACAAAGTAAATATCAATAATTCAATTATCAAA
>AUXO012536715.1_pt1 | contig 10113 bp, 13 predicted proteins | sample 768731 | NCBI WGS metagenome assembly AUXO01 (sample SAMN02715735, study PRJNA202380) | gut metagenome | biome: sheep rumen | host: Ovis aries | place: New Zealand: Palmerston North | reverse complement strand
CATCTATTTTTATTAAGGAGGAATAAAAAATGAATAACGATAAAAATGATTTTGATAATGAAGTGAATGATAATAGCTTAAATAATTTTCTTCAAAAATATGGAGGAGCAATTATAGGAGCAGTAGTTGCAATACTATTATGTTTTACACAATTATATAAATTAGTTATTATTGTTGTTGTTATAATTGCAGGTATTTTGGCAGGAAATTATATCCAGAAAAATAAAGATGATGTAAAAGAAAGATTAAAAGAACTTATCGATAAATTTTAGGAGGATAAAATGTTAAGATCAGCAATGAGGGAATTAGCTTTTAAGTTAGTATATGAACTTGAAGTACAAAAAGAAAATACAGATGAACAGTTTGAATTATTTATTGAAAATAATGATGTAAAAGAAGAAAGTGTGATTGAATATTTAAAAGACATTAAACAAGGAATAATTAATAATTCAGATGAAATAAATGAATTAATTAAATCTAATTTAAAAGATAATTGGAGTTTAAATCGAATTTCTAAAATTAATATAAGCTTAATAAAACTTGCTATTTATGAAATGATATATAAGTCTTTACCATATAAAGTAGCAATTAATGAAGTGGTTGAACTAGCTAAGAAATATGCAGATGAATCAGCTCCTGTTTTTATTAATGGAATTTTAGCAAGTATAGTTAAAGAAAAAAACTTGAATGGAGAAATTAATGAAAATTAATCCAATTACTGTTACTGAACTTAATAGATATGTTAAAGAAAAAGTAGCGGAAGATGAGTATTTAAATAGTGTTTATGTGAAAGGAGAAATTTCAAATTTTAAACATCATTATACAGGTCATATGTATTTTACTTTAAAAGATGAAAACTCTTTAATAAAATGTGTTATGTTTAAATCTCAGACTGCTACTTTAAATTTTATACCTAAAGATGGAATGAAAGTATTAGTTTTAGGCTCAGTTGCTGTATATGAAAGAGATGGAGTTTATCAAATATATTGTAAAGCTATGCAAGAAGATGGAATGGGGAGCCTCTATATAGCGTATGAAAAGCTTAAGAAAAAGTTGGAGCTTGAAGGACTATTTGATGAAAAACATAAAAAGAAGATTCCATTTATGCCTAAAATAATAGGTGTACTTACTTCAAATACTGGAGCGGTAATAAGAGATATAATAAATGTATCTACAAGAAGAAATCCAAATGTTTACATTAGATTATTGCCTGTTCCAGTACAAGGAGAAGGAGCAAGTCAAAAAATTGCTAAAGCAATAAAAATTATGAATGAAAAAAAATTAGCTGATGTAATTATTTTAGCAAGAGGTGGGGGATCTTTAGAAGATTTATGGCCATTTAATGAAGAAATAGTTGCTAGAAGTATATATGAATCTGAATTACCAATAATTTCGGCTGTTCGGACATGAAACTGATTTTACTATTTCTGATTTTGTAGCTGATTTGAGGGCACCAACACCATCTGCTGCTGCTGAATTAGCTGTAACTGATATATCTGAATTACAATATGATATTAATTTATACCAAAGAAGAATGAAAATAGCATTAAAAAGAAAAACAGAAATTATGAGATTAAAATATGAAAAGTTAATTAATTCTAAAGTATATAAAGAACCTTTTTTAAGAATTAATGATTTATATTTAAGAATAGATAAAAGTGTTAAATCTATTGAAAATATTGCAATGAGAAAACTAAAAGATTCAAAAATTGATGCAACAAAATTAATTACAAAATTAGATACATTAAGTCCATTAAAAACACTTACAAGAGGATATTCGTTAATTGAATATAATAATAACATTATTTCAAAGGCATCTGATTTAAAAAAAGATATGGAAATAGATATTAGATTTCATGATGGAAGTAAACATGCTAAAATACTTTAGGAGGGAAATATGAATAAAAAAATTGTTTATATAAGTATTTGTATAATACTTATTCTTGTAATAATATTCTTAATGAAAAACAATGGAGGTAATAATATATCAAATGAAGTATTAACTGAGAATATTATTGAAGAAAATGTATTAAATGAAGAAGAAAATATTATTGATGAAAATACTACAATAGTTGAAAATGTAATTAATAATGTAGCTATTGAAGAAAACAATACAGTTCAAACTATTCAAAATGCTATAGTACAAGATAATTTAATATCATCTCCAGAAAAAAATGCATATGAATCTGAAAAAGATTTAGGAAGCACTAGTAAAAAACAAGAAGCTATTAATATGGTTAAAGAATATTGGGGAGAAGATAATACAGTAACTTTTTCTTGTGATTCTGTTACATCTAATGGAGAATATATTATTGCGGTTGTTTCTAAGAATACAGCATCTGTTAGTGGATATTTTAGAGTAAATCTTGAAAAAAAGACTGTTGAAGTGGACTACTAAAGGCTGTATGATAGTGTTTGTACTTGTTTTAAACTAATTTAAGATTGGATGGTAAATAAATATGGCAAAAAAGGAAGATATGAATTTTGAAGATGTTTTAAAAAAATTAGAAGATATTACTAATAAATTAGAAAAAGAATCTCTTACATTAGATGAATCTGTAAAGCTTTTTGAAGAAGGAACAGAGCTTTCAAAAAAATGTAATGAAATCTTGGAAAATGCAGAAAAAAGAATTACAATTTTATTAAATGAAAATGGAGAAATTAAGGAGGATAGCTTTACAGCTGAAGACTAATATGAATTTTTTTGAAGAAATAATAACTAATAAGTGTATATACATTCCATTTTTATTATGGTTTTTTATACAACTTTTTAAATTTTTAACAGATTTAATAGTTAATAAAAGAATTAATATAAAGAGAATTATGGGAGCAGGTGGGATGCCAAGTTCACATTCTGCTGTTGTAAGTTCACTTGCTATATTAATTGGTAAAGATTATGGATTTAATTCAGGTGTTTTTGCTTTATCACTTATTATGGCTTTTGTTGTGATGTATGATGCAGCTGGGATTAGAAGAGCAGCAGGAAAGCAAGCTACGATATTAAACAGAATATTAGAAACACCTGGACTTACTACTGGTGAAGTACAAGAAAAATTAATAGAGGCATTGGGACATACACCAATACAAGTTTTTGTAGGAGCAATTATAGGGGTAATAGTTGGAGCTATAGTATAAAATATAAGGAGGTTTCCTATGACAGATTTAGAAATTTCAAGAACAATTCAACTTGATAAAATTGTTGATGTTGCTAAAAAAAATGGAATTACAGAAGATGACCTTGAATTATTTGGAAAGTATAAAGCTAAAATCTCAAATGAGTTTATAAAGAAGAAAGAAAAAGAAAAAGACGGGAAACTTATATTAGTTACAGCAATAAATCCTACTCCACTTGGTGAAGGTAAAACAACAATAGCTATTGGCTTATCTGATGCAATAAATAAAATTGGGAAAAAATCTATTTTAGCTTTAAGAGAGCCATCTCTAGGACCTGTTTTTGGTTTAAAAGGAGGAGCAACTGGTGGTGGACTTGCACAAATTGCTCCAATGGATGATATAAACTTACATTTTACCGGTGATATACATGCAATTACATCTGCGAATAATTTATTAGCTGCTTTAATTGATAATCATATTTTTTTTGGTAATAAATTAGGATTTAAAAAAGTTATATGGAAAAGATGCTTAGATTTGAATGATAGAGCTTTACGAGAAGTTGAAATAGGCTTATCAGGTGAAAAGAATATGAAACCTAGGAAAGATGGTTTTGATATATCAGTTGCATCAGAAATAATGGCAATTTTCTGTTTATCAGAAAATATTAAAGATTTGGAAAGAAGATTAGGAAATATAGTATGTGGTTATAATGACTTAGATGAGCCTATATTTGCTAAACAGTTAAAGGCTGAAGGACCGTTAACAGCTATTTTAAAAGATGCATTAAAACCAAATATTGTACAAACATTAGAACATAATTTAGCAATTGTTCATGGTGGACCATTTGCAAATATTGCACATGGATGTAATAGTGTAATTGCTACAAAACTTGCATTAAAGCTTGGAGATTATGTAGTTACAGAAGCAGGATTTGGAGCTGATTTGGGTGCTGAAAAATTTGTTAATATTAAGTGTAGAAAAACGGGGCTTAATCCTTCTGTATGTGTATGTGTTGCTACATTGAAAGCTTTAAAATATCATGGTGGAGTTGGAAAAGATAAGTGCACAGAGGAAAATTTAGAAGCATTAGAACTAGGAATAGAGAATTTAATTAAACATATTAAAAATATAAAAGAAGTTTTTGGATTAACTCCAATTGTTGCAATTAATAAATATAAAAATGACAGTGAAAAAGAAATAGAATTATTAGAAGAAAAGTTAAACATCTTAAGTATTCCTCTTAGCTTAGCTGATGTGTGGGGTGAAGGTGGAAATGGAGCAATTGATCTAGCAAATAAAGTCATTAAGCTTTGTGAAGAAAAAAACAGTATAAAATTTGTTTATGATGATAATGATAATATTAAGACTAAAATAGAAAAAGTAGCCAAAAATGTATATGGAGCAAAAGGAGTCGAATTTTCAGAAGAAGCAATAGAAAGCATAAATAAAATAGAAAAATTAGGATATAAAAAATATCCAGTATGTATTGCAAAAACACAGTATTCATTTTCAGATGATCCTAAAAACTTATTATGTAATAATCCATTTAATATTCATGTTAGTGAAGTAATACTAAAAAATGGATCAGAATTTGTAGTTGCAAAAACTGGAAAAATTCATACTATGCCAGGGCTTCCTAAAGTTCCTGCTGCTGAAAACATTAGTGTAAATGAAAACGAAGAAATAATTGGAATTTTTTAGATTAATAAAATAGAAAAGAAAAATGGAACTGTTGAAGTTCCATTTTTTTAATTCTCATTTAATTTTTTATTTAATAGTCTTGGTATAAATTTAAATATTTTCAAGAATGAAATTTTAATTTTCTTTTTTACAATATATAAAGGACTTAAGTTTCTTGGACTTACTATGAGTGCAGTTTCATTATTAGTTTGTTCATTATCAGAAGAAGTATTTTGAATAACTTCTTCTATAAGAGATTGTTCTTCATTTTCTTCAAAGGTATTACTTTGAATTTGATTATCTTCTATTTCTACTGTAGTTTTTTCTTGTGATAATGATTCATTTTCAGTTGATGTAGCATCATTAGATGATGTCTCGAAAAAACTATCTAAATCTTGAAGAGCTTGTATTTGTTTGAACTTAGAAATTGTTCTATCTAATTCGCTATATTCTGAATTTGTACTATTATCTGTAGTAGTTTGAGTATTATTAGTTATAATTGAACTAGAACTATTAATGGTATTATTAATATTATTATATAAATCGTTTAAATAATTAGTTATAACATCATCTACATGTTTATCGTTCTCATTGTATTCATTATTAGTATTATCTTCAAATATTTCTAAAACATCAGTATTAGTAGTTTTTTTATAATCTTCCAAATTTTCTTCTACAAAGTTTTCAGAAGTAACAATTGGTGATAATATTTCATCTATTAATGCATCCATGTTAAAATTAGTATTATCAGAAGTTTCATTTTCTTGAGTTTCAATTGAAGTTTCTGTATCAATTTCAGTTGTTGATTCGCTATTATTATTTTCAATATCAATAATTACTTCATTATCAGTGCTTTCATTAACTATATTTTGAACATCTATATTGGTATTATCATTTGTAATTTCTGTTGTTTGATTTTCAGATACTATTTCTTCATTTTTTGTGTCAATATTATTATTACTAAAAATATTATCTATAAGATTACCTAGTAAATCTTCATTAATTATAAAATTTTCTTCATAATTATTATTATCTATAATTTGAGCTGAATAATTAGAACAATTATTATTATCCCATTCATTATATTGATTTTTAAAACAAAAATTAAATTTATCATAATCTAATAATTTTATTTTTGCAGCAAAACCCTTTGAATTTTTTTCCATTTCTTTTTCTAGTGTATGTTCCCAATTATTTCCAAATCCGTAAACAATATGAACTGACTCAGAATTTTGTTTATACAAATTTCCTGAGTACACAATATAAACTTCACCATTTTTTATTAAATCATTACTAAATTTAATATCATCTGAAAAATCCATATTTTTAATGCTCCTAAACATATTATTGTAATAATTATAATAATAAAGAAAAAGTTTTGCAAGATGTTATACGCAAAAATATTGTTACATTTTTGTAACAAAAGTGAAAAAGAAGTTATAGAAAAGTAATAGAAGACATGTATATACGATTACTGGCATTCTTGGAATATTTTTTCTTAATAATGCAAATAATATTTGTATAAAAATAAAAAAGGAGGAGTAATATGAAATTAAAAAAAATTTTTTTAGTTATTTTTATTATAATTTTTTTTATTTCATTTTGTTCGATTGTTTTTTCACTTTCTAAATATGGTTCAAGTGGAGAAGAAGTAAAAAAAATTCAGCAAAAACTTAAAGCTTGGGGATATTATAATGGAAATATAGATGGTATTTTTGGTTCTAAAACATTAGAAGCAGTAAAATCATTTCAAAGAAAAAACGGATTAACAGCTGATGGAATTGTAGGTTCAAATACATTGTCTGCACTAGGAATAAATTCTAGTAGTAATACTGGAAAAAGTAGTAATAACACAGATTTGAATTTACTTAGTAAATTAGTATATGCTGAGTCAAGAGGAGAACCATATAAGGGGATGGTTGCTGTTGCAGCAACAGTATTAAATAGAGTTTCTAGTTCTAAATTTCCAAATACAATTGCTGGAGTTATTTATCAATCAGGAGCATATACATGCGTATCTGATGGACAGATTAATATGACGGCAAATGAGCAATCTAGAAAAGCAGCACAAGATGCTATAAATGGATGGGATCCAACATATGGCTCAATATATTATTTTAATCCAAAAACAGCTACTTCTAGCTGGATATGGAGCAGGCCTCAAGTAATAACTATAGGTAGTCATATTTTTTGTAAGTAATTGACAAAAAACTGATAAATTGGTAATATTATATGTGGAAAGATGGAGGAATATATGATTTTTTATCCCAAATTTTATTGCCAAAAAGTTACTGATATAAGCGTAGAGTATTTAAGGAAAAATAATATAAAGGCTATTATTCTAGATGTTGATAATACTTTATTAGATTTTGACTTAAATATAATATCTGGTTTAGAAGAATGGTATAATGAAATAAAAATTAATAATATAAAATGTATAATACTATCTAATAGTAATAAAGAAAAAAAAATAAAGATGGTTGCAGATTTACTTAATATTCCGTTTATTAAATTTGCGACCAAACCTTTAAAAAGAGGCTTTAAGAAAGCTCAAAAAATTCTTGGAGAAAAAAGCCAAAATATTGCTGTTGTTGGTGATCAAATTTTTACTGATGTTATTGGAGCAAATCGTTCAAAAATGTTTTCTATTTTAGTAAAGCCTGTAGCTAGTAAAGATTTATGGATGACTAGGTTTAAAAGACCTCTAGAAAATTTAATTATAAAAAAATATTTAAAGAGTAGGTAAAATTTATGTATTTTAATGATATACATATACTATATTATGTAGTAATCGGTTTTATAGGGCTTGCTGTAGGTAAGATTGTTGCATGGTGTAATATTAGGCTTCCAGAAAAAAAGAAAATAATAAGTATTGATTTTTTTGAAGAAAACAAAAAGGGCTTTTCAGGAAATTACATTTTTATGATTCTTGTTGCTATATCGTACATATTACTTTTATATAGATATGGATGGCAAAGTGGAAGTATAATTCAAAATTTAGATTTAATTAAGTTTATATTTTTATTTCCGATGTTATTTTTAACTATTTCAATAGATGCCAAACATAGAATTATTCCAAATCGTTTATGTTTAACTATATTAGAAGTAGGACTAATAATTGCTTTTCTTTATGGTATAACTAATATTAATTTAGTAAAAGATTATATATTAGGAATGTTTTTAGGTGCAGCTATTTTTTTACTAATAATGCTAGTTGGTTGGATTATTTCTGGAAAAGAAGCAATGGGACTTGGCGATGTGAAATTTATGGGAGCAATAGGTTTATTTTATGGAATATCTTCTATTGTTGAAATTTCATTATTATCTTTTTTTATAGCAGCAATTTTTTCAGTAGTAATCTTAATAATTCGTTTTTTAGTTTTTAAGGTTAAGGATGAGTATATAGCATTTGGTCCGTTTTTAGCTATTTCTGCTATAATATGTTCATTCTTAGTTCCAGGAACTGTTCTTAGAGTCTTTTTGGATGTTTGTAAATGGATTAGTAATTTAATATTATAATAATTTTTGTTTATGAGGAGAAATAAATTTATGAATGTAAGAATAAAATGGCTGAGAAATCAATTTAATTCTTTAAATATTGATGGTATGATAGTTTCAAATCCAGTAAATGTTAGATATCTTACAGGGTTATCAGAAGAGGGATTTCTGATTTTGGCACCAAAAGAAAATATTTTTGTAACAGATAGTAGATATATAGAAAGTGTTAATAGAAAATTAACAATAGATGATGAAATAATAGCTTATAATGTTAAGGATTTGAGTAAATATGATTATGAAGCTATTTTTATGACAAATGAAAATGTTGGATTTGAAGAAAACTATGTTACATATGAGAAATATAAAAATTTATTACAAACATACCAAGTAAATTTTGTTGAAACAGAAAATTTAATAGAAAATCAAAGAATTGTAAAAGATGAAGAAGAAATACAAAATATTAGAAAAGCATGTGAGATTACTGATAACGCTTTTAACTATATTATAAATAATATTAGTGAAGGCATGACAGAAAAAGAAGTAGCTTTTGAAATTGAAAAGCATATGTTATTAAATGGAGCAGATGGGATAGCATTTGATTTTATTGTTGCTTTTGGTGAAAACACATCAATGCCACATTATGTTCCTTCTGATAGAAAAGTAAAAAAAGGTGATATTATTCAATTTGATATTGGATGTAAGTATAATGGTTATTGTTCAGATTTTTCTAGAGTCGTATTTGTAGAAGAAATGTATGACAAATATAAAGAAGTATATGATTTTGTATTAGAAGAGCAAAAGAAAACAAGTTCAGCATTAAAGTTAGGGGCAAATGTAAAAACAGTTATTAAAGATAGGGAAACTGATTTTAAACTAAAAAATTACGATGTTTTACATGCTTTTGGACATGGTGTAGGATTAGATATTCATGAAACACCAGTTTTACGTTCTAATAAAGATTATATACTTAAAGAAAATACAGTGATTGCAATTGAGCCAGGTGTATACTTTTCTGGTAAATTTGGTATAAGAATAGAAGATACATTTTTAGTTACAAGAAATGAAGCTATTAGTTTAACTAAAAGCTCTAAAGATTATACTATAATAAAATTAAAATAATAGGATGAGTAAAATGAAGTCTGAAAATAACAATAAATTAGAAATTAGTTTGTCTATGCTTTTTCTTTTATTAATATGTTTTATAACCATTATAAATGATATTATAATTTATTTTACAAGAATAAATTATAACATTTCTTTATTGATTTCATTATTAATGGTGATATTTTTATATATTGCAAATAAAAAAAAAATAAAAATTACAAATAATTTTAATAAGCTTGATATTATACCAATTATTTTCTATACAGTATTATTTCTTGTTATTGTACAGTATAAAGACGATTTTTTAGATACAATTACTTATCATTTATATAATCAGCGTAATCCTTTTATAGATAAGATTAATTTTGATTTTTTACCATTATCTACATATTTTTTCCCTTTAGCTGAAAGAATGAACTTTATTTTTGTAAATTTTTTAGGGTATAGATATGGGACATTCTTATCATTATATATAATATTTGTTTTGTATTATCAAGTAAAAAGGATTTTTGGTTTTATTATTCCAAATATAAATAATAAAAGACTTTGCATATATAGTTCTTTGGTAATATTTTCTTTGACCTCCAATTTACTAATGGGGAAATTTTTTATTGATAATTTCTCAATTGTATTTTTATTAGAAATAATTTTGATATTTTTTAAAAATAATAATATTTTTGAAGATAAAAAGTATTTATACTATATGGCTATATTATC
>AUXO012120915.1_pt1 | contig 10113 bp, 11 predicted proteins | sample 768731 | NCBI WGS metagenome assembly AUXO01 (sample SAMN02715735, study PRJNA202380) | gut metagenome | biome: sheep rumen | host: Ovis aries | place: New Zealand: Palmerston North | reverse complement strand
AGCTCGACCAATATGATGTTGACCAACGGAGACATCAGAAAAATGACCAACGGAACCGTGAAGACGTACAGTTTTCCGGCTTCCGGTGGTACGTTGGAGCTTCAAGGACATACGCATTACAATATAGCAAGCGGCGCAACATCCGTATATACGAGCGGAGACGGAACGGCATCCATATCTGCCACAGGATACGGGGAATCATACGTAAAAGTACATTTCCTCGATTATGATGCTTATTTTGGGTCGAACAGCGAATATCGTATATATTCGTCCGGTGACAATATAATTTTTCATGGACCATACGGAAGCGATAAATCGTTTCCACGAATGATGACGTTCTACAAGACAAGCGGGTGGCCGAACATATGGTATCCTAGCGGATGGGAACCGACGGGTGATCCTAGTTATGATACATATCCGAGCAATTTATCCAATGTGTGGTTTTATGACGAATCATATGGTGGCTTGATATCGCCCGATACGTCTATTATATTCAACGTAACAGGGTGGGAGTCTGATACGCCTAGATTCCAAGATGCGTCCGATGCAGTTGGATATAATTATCAAAGCGGATATGGTTCGATATCCGGTGCTCCTATAAGAACAACGATCTCGACGTTTAAAACCATAGCCACTGTAGATCAGATTCCACCGGCTCAAGTCCAAAGCGATTGGAACCAGTCCGATTCTTCACAGAAAGACTATATCAAGAACAAACCCAGTATTCCAAAAATATTTTATGGGACATCTACCCAGACTGGCGGAACGGTAGCAAAAACAGCATATATTTCCGGTTTTACGTTGACAACAGGTGTTATAGTATATATAAAATTTTCATATGCAAATGTCTCACCGAATCCGACGTTAAACATAAATTCTACCGGCGCAAAACCAATATATCGATATGGTACAACTGCCGATTTTCATTACATAAAGGCGAATCAGCAGGTGATGTCTTGGATGCAGAACGAAATTGTCGGGTTCTTATATAACGGATCCGCGTGGATGATGCTAAAGCCAGCAGACGCCAGCACGAGCCGTCAGGGCATAACGCGTCTTTGTTCAACCTATGCAAACACGCTCGACGACAGCGATAACATCGCTCCGACACAGAGAGCCCTGTACAACGCATACAATGAACTGAATACCAACAAAGCGGCCGTAGACCATACACACGCGGCTAGTGCCATAACAAGCGGAACTCTTGCTCTGGCAAGAATACCTACAGGCACAACGTCTTCGACCGTGGCTCTCGGTGACCACACACATAGCAACTATGTCACAACAAATACCGAACAAACAATAAATGCCGAAAAGACATTTACGTCGTCAATATCAGTAAGCGCCAGTAACTACAAGTCCGCCGTTTCAACAATGGGGATGTCTAACACACAGTTGAGTGACGGAAGATCAGCACGTTTTCAATACAATGGAATATCATTGACCGATGCGAGTGCCAATCAGTATCAGTTGCAATATCCAACATTGACAAAAAACGAAACGATTGCAACGCTGTCAGATATACCGACAATCCCGGAGAACGTGGTTTCCACCACTTACTCAAATCTCGTCACTCTCCGAAACAACAACCAGCTGGTTCCCGGTACAACTTATCGCATAACCGACTACGAGACAACCACCTCGACGACAGACACACAAAGCGCTGGCCATGCATTCGACCTTCTGGTGGTAGCGGACGATGTGAACAAGCTAAACGAGAACGCCCGCGCAATACTCCATTCTGGAGATACCTATTTTGCAAATTGCAAACTTGAAGCATGGAGGATCAAGTACTGCTTGGACAACGACACGACCAGATTTGACTGGGCAAGTAGTTCCGGCAAGGGTGTCATTTATGAGATGGAGGATGAGAATGGCAACAAGTGCGGTTACGATTTCAAGAATATACAGTTTAAAAGATATATTATCAGTTCTATAACATCCACTTTATTGGCCGGTGATACATTAACAAGTCTTCAAAATGTTTATGTAAACGCATACATGTCGGTCGCATCAACAATGTCAGCCTATGGATGTACGATAGCTGTTGGAAGCGATTTTCAGTGGTGTTATACATTCAACACCAGCGCAACCGACGCGTCGGATAATTCGTTGACCGCATCATCTAGAATGAATATCATTGATGCATATGGTCAATTAAGTGGCACCAAGCTTGTCAGAAAACTAAACAACATAGTTCTACGAGGAGCGTGCTTCTCCAATACATTTGATAGTGGTTGTTATAATATTACTACAAAAGCCGTGCTATCCAGAACCGATATACATAATTCTTGCCATGATCTCGTGTTAGGAGGAGGCGGATATTTTCAAATTGGATCGTATTGTCACGATTTTCTGATCGGTGGGTCCGGCCTGACTTCCGCAAGAGAATGGATAGTCGGACCAAATTGCAACAACATAGTCAGTGGACAAAGAGCATTCAGATGCAACATCGGGGCTAATTGCACATACATCAGCCTCAGTACATACAATATGGCCTGCAATTTCGGGCAGGGGTGCGACTATATTCATTTCGGTTCAGCTAGCGGAAGCAAAGGATATTATCAAAGCATTGATATCGGATCAAACAATAGCCACATATACTTAAACTGCACTGGAACAACCAGCACCAGCGCCTACTACCAAAACGTGACCATCGGCAAAGGGGTCAACACTACCTCAACTTGGAAGACCATCACCGATGCAAACACCAATCAGAACTACGAAACCACCTATCAAGCCGAGAACTCCTTGGTAATACCAGTGTAAGGAAAGGACTTGAACATGAAGAGAATTGATAACAGCAATTTCTATAAGGCCGATGAAGGGAATTTCATTGTCGAAGTGTCCACTGGCAGAATCATGGGCGAGGCGATCGACCTTGGAATCAACGACAGCATCAACAACTACAAGGAAGAACCATACACGTCGGAATCCTACAAAGCGTATTATGAAAGCATCGGAATGTGGGACGAAGAGGAAGGATTTGACCAATGAACGTAAAAATAAACAGCACTGGCGGATTAAGTGTCGGAGATGCTACAAACGGATATAAGGATTTGGCCACCAAAGAATACGTAGACAATAAAACGTTTACGGTATCATGGGACGACGTATCTGGAAAACCAAACACGTTCACGCCATCATCCCACAATCATTCCGCAGCGGATATAAACAGCGGAACGCTTGATATCGCAAGAATTCCAACCGGGACTAGCAGCACCACCGTGTCGTTAGGAAATCATACGCACTCCAATTACGTAGACACGACAAATAAACAAAGTGTATCCGGCGTTAAAAAATTCAATTCTATCTATGTCGGACAAAGATCAATCGATACTATTACAGGAGTTTCGGATCTGGACACCGCGCCCGGTTTTGCCGCAGTTATGGATGGTCCGACTTCATACTATACACAATTTGTGGATGAATCTGGTGGTTATGTATATGTATATTACGATGATTGCGGACAGCTTTATTACAAACCGGCGAACCAAGCAGAAGTTATATTAAATCTTCCGAAAACAAACGGAACTTTGGCGACACAGCAATGGGTTTCCGGCAACTATGCGCTTGCGTCTGCTATCGCCCCGGCATACGATTCAACCAAAACATATTCTGTTGGTGATGCGGTTACGACAAACGGTTCGCTTTGGAAATGTACGACTGCCGTAACAACAGCAGAAGCGTTTGACAGCACGAAGTGGCAGAACGTATCGCTATTACGAGAGATGCTTTGCGATATTGTATATCCTGTTGGGTCAATTTATACGTCAGTCAATTCAACGAGCCCAGCCGCATTGTTTGGTGGCACATGGGAACGAATTACCGGATGCTTCCTTCTAGCGGCGACGGATGGCGGGGCCGCTGGCGGAAACGGGAACGCAAGCATAGCCCCCGGAAACACCGGCGGCGAGGCGGCCCATAAATTGACAAATTCCGAGCTTCCAAAACTAAGTGGAACTTTTGAAGGAGCAAACAATATCGCTGTTAACCTCAACACATCCACCACTAGTGGATTTCCTACGATTTATGCCGGATCTGGCATAGTTTCTAGTTCTGATGTGAAGGCAGCTCAAGTTCAAGTAAACAGCGGGTGCTCTACAGTAAAAAACAATATTACTTACACAAGAAAAGCAACAATTTCAATTGGCAACAACGGTTCCCACAACAATATGCCGCCATATCTAGCGGTTTACGTTTGGAAACGAACAGCATAGGAGACTACAATGGAATACACAGAATACGCAAGAATTTTAGATGATGGAAATATTGAAACGACTATCGTTGACAACGACGAGATTCTGGCCATGAGAACATCGCAAGGATTTCTTCCTCTTGACAGAACAGACCCTCCAACAGAAATTCTACCGCGTGGTCAATGTTATGCCCCTCGTTATCGCATCGACGACGGAAGATGCGTCCAGTATTGGGTGATAGAACAATGCGAAATTCCACCACAAACTTATTCCAAACTCAAGATCCTCCTCGCCGCACAACAGGCCGGAATGGACACCGCGTTTATTGGCCTGCTAGAATCCAATATCACTCTTAAATACATATGGGACGCGAGCAACACCATCGAGAACAACGAATTGCTCGATCAATATCTTCCGACGATCGGACAGGCTATCGGAAAGACGCCAGAGGAGATCAAGGCGTTTCTAGATGAAAATTGCGTAACGGATTAAACGGAATAAATATCACCGATGATATCAGACAATACAACAGAACAGATATGGAAAGAGGCGATGCTCATAATGGAGCAAGACTATACAACATATGATTCCGTTTCGTCTGAGGATCTCGCCAGCGGAAAAATAATACCAAATCCGAATGACGACGGGGAGCATCCGTTCACCGATGCGCCAGAGAAACAGGAAAATGACGGTACTATTTTTGAACGCGTTGTGATAAATGACATAAAGTTATCTGTGGTTTTACAAAATGGTTCTCATACTCCATGGGGCTCCATTTCACAACTATTTTATATGCTACCATATTTTAATAGACGCGGTTATCACGAATGGATCGATTTCAATATGCTCATATTGATAAATGACAGATATTTTATAGTTTATCATGTACATTCGGCGTATGATAAACATTATATAGTCAGAAACGACTATCAAGACATCTATCGGCAGAAAATATCCAATGCCATAGAAGATTATCTCTTCAACAAAGATTACGGCAAGCTTCGAATAGGAAAAACCGTTGGATTAATTACGGACGAAGGCACAGATTTGGAAGACAGCACGATAAAAGCTTATTTAGATCATTCAGAGACTTTCAAACATAACTTTTCACCGTAATTTTTCGTTGACACCATAAATATTAATGACATGCGAAACGACTTTAATCAGTTTTTTCAATTAATGTGTCCAACACTGTTGGACGAAGAAAAGTTAAGTTTGCCTTATGAAAAAGGCGAAACGAACGATTCTGATATATATTCTTTTAAAAACGTAGAAGCACCGGTGGCCGATACAGATGACAAGGAATTGATTCATCCTGCACAAACAGATAAACCTCCGATAGAGGGCGAACCAACCATTGTGGCTAAACGAAACAGGCGTCTACACAGTAAATATAGAAATTGGCAGGCGTGGGATACGAAGAAAAAAGTCTGGGTAAACCCGAACGCGAGGTATACCAGACGCAGGGACGCGGACGAAGAAATCAAAAAAATGAACCCGTCGGATTAACCGGCGGGCTCTTTTTCATCGAGTGACTACGAACATAGTCGTGTATCTTGGATCTACCAGATATTCTCTGAGTAGCTTCTCGTTTATCTTTCTTTTTTTGCCGTCGTCCTCGATGAAGCACAAACCGGCCGAATAAAACATCGATGTCCAATCGTCATGGCTATCTACGCTCACAAATTCGCCAGACTCAATAAGCTTACCAATCGTATGATCGGTACAGACGGCCTCATACATGCTATGATTTAGCGATTCTCGGTACGGGCCGATCTTGATGCCTCTGGTGGCGATTTTCCTTTTTCTTAGAATTACATTTACGACCTTCTTGAACTGCTTCCAAAGACGATTGTTTTCAATATCCTTGGTTGCGGCAATCGGAAGACCGTCCAGTTCGTACACATTGATATAGATGGCCAGCGCTGCGGCAAAATCCCAGAGCTTGTCGACAAAGCGATGAGATTCATCCGTACTGTCGATCATGAACGTAGATACATTAAAATATCCATTTCTGATCGGACTTTTTTCATCAAGCGCATACAGCCACTTGGTGCTCCAATACCCGAGCCCTGGATTCTCGTCTTGGGCCAACCCAATAAAAAACTGTTTCTTTTCCATTAGCCGTTCCTCCAATAAACAATCGAAATGTTAGGATCAGAAAGCACTTCAGCTATCGTGTGCGCTCCGAAAATTCTTTCCTTCGGCTGCGGATACCACTCCATGCATTCATGATCCAAAGGATTGTAGATATTCTTGCCGTTCTTGAACTTCATCCCACCGCAGTATGCGCTTTTCGATTCATACATATCATCCGGGTTCATATTTCTGTAGGATCGAAAATCAAATCCTTTGATGACGACACCGAACTGTGATGCGACAGACTTTACTATGTCTAGAAACCATTGGATATCCAAATTGTTTTCGAGCCAATCGGTAGAAATGGAAGAATAGTCCTTCCAGTAATCAAGATTGCCGGTTTCCTTTCTGGTTTCTTCGGTCTCCTTCATGATAAGACCACCGGCCAATACACCGAGAATATACTGAACCTTGTCGTAGAAGGAGCAGACTGGACCAAATTCAGCCATGCCAAGCGCCGAAAAACGAACTATTCCGTTTTTGAAAACATCATTGTTTTCCTTGAACTCGTTCATATACCACCCTTCGCAATCGGTAAGGACAAGCGAATGAGTGGACGACGAATTCGTTTCAAAGATATTCGATCTGATTGTTCTCATTTAAAATTTCTCCTTCTTTGTATTCTTCTTGCATAGACGGCATTTCAGCTTCACACGCTGCGCCAAGGTTGACCAACATAAAAGACGCAAATAGCGTCGCGACGAACAATATGGCAAAAATGATGGCGGAAGAAATTGTTATGACTAGATCCAGTGTTCTCTTTTTCATTTTATTCTTTCGTCTTGAGGATTTGAAACATGTCCTTAACGTCCACGATGTTTCCGATATCATGCTTGTTGGCATTGACCGAATTGCGTGAAAACGTCTTGTTGACGAAATCGATGTACATCGATGCGGATGTGAGCTCACCGTCAACTCCGTCATCACCCATGTAGGATTCGTTCCATTGATCTTCGGTGAGAAGATTCTTTACATCCAGCTGCTTGAGAGCGAGATTGTCGAACGACACCACGTTCTTGAACGACTTGTCGCGAATCTCCGCTGCCAGCCAAGTCTTGAGTTCATCGATCTTGGTCTGGATGTCGCGGTCGTACTCCGTTTCGTTTTTCTTCCCGCGCCCCATATTCTTGTAGCCGAGGATGAGAATTTTATTGCCCGCTTCGGCATACTTGCTCATATCCGCCGCACCGGAGATACCGGCAATCGTGTGGATGACGGCATTGTTGAACCGGTTCTTTACGATCAACTGCGAAACGTCCTCCCTATAGCTGGAAGCCGACACGCCGACACCGTAAAGAAGCCTGTTCTTGCACAGGTCCATCAGAAACGGAAACTTGTCGACAAAATGCTTCCAGTGCACGGTGATGCTCGGCAACACGTTCTTCGTCTTGAAGAATTCGAGAATCTTAACCAGTTCCTTGTGCAGAATCGGAGAACCGCCGCCGAGGGCGACCTCCGTCCACGGGCGGAACGTGTCGAGTGTTGGCTTCATTTCCTCGAACGGCGCATCCCTTCCGTTCTCGCCGGACGAAACGTAGCAGAACGGACAGCCGCGATCGCAATACGAAGTAATGCAAATGTCTGCGCATTCTGGAAACTCCGCGTCGAACAGATTGTCATCACGATGATTGTCACGAATCTTTGTCCCGGTAATCGGAGAGATCATGACTTCATAGTTTCCGTTGGTGTATTTTTCGAATCGGTCGATTTTGATGACTGGCTTCATGGCTTCGTTTGGTTGGGTTAACGAGGCGGAAGTATATCACTAGTGATTATCGTTGTCAATCTCAATGTACGACGGCCCTACGAGAAAATTGTAGATGTCCTCGTCGTCCTTGATTCCATGGCTGTCATACCATTCATCGATGTTGTTGTAGTAATCCGTCGATTGATGATCGATATATCCATCACTGTTATCTCTGGAAATGATCACGTCGTTGCATTTGAACTTATCTTTCAGAATCTGACGAATTCTGTCGAATTCTTCCGTATTCTCTACCGTTTCTACGGCCTTTGCATATTCCTTTTCATCCGCGAGGAAGAACGATCCCTCGACCGAATCAACGTTCGGATTTCCAATCTGGTTCAGAAACGTCCAAATAAGAAGACAAAGATACGATAGCTTTTCTTCCGGCGTATTACAACTTCCAGACCAGCCGAATTCGTGCATATGAACTACAATATTATTGTAATCATCGACATCAAAATACAGACCGGCACGAGGTTCCAAATCTTCCTTCACCGGCTGAATACAGACGGTATGCACGGACGAACTGTTGGTTTCAAATACATTACTTCTTGTCGTTTTCATTTGTAAGCTGCTCCGGTTTTTCGATTGGGGTAATTCCAGTTTTTGTAGTAGAAATGGTGATGTCTTCCGGTACGAAATTTAACATGAGATCAAATTTCGTAGCCTTCTCGTCGGTCCATTCAAATCTGGCTTCGAATCCATTATCGGAAGCGGATATCAGATCTTCCTCCATGACGCGAAACAGAAGACGACTTGCCGTGTTATGCATTTCGATGTCTGTCGGCATTCTGTCAACCAGTTGATCCGCTTGCCAATCAGTTCTTTCTGTGTTTATCGCCTTCGGCAACTTCCACGTCATGCCAAGCGCTTCCATGCACCTGCGCACTCGGTGGAAATCAAAATTCAAAATGACTTGTAGAACAGCCATTATTTCGTTTTGTCCAATTTTCATTAGTCTTTCTCCTTAAGCAAATACTTGTTGTTGATGACCTTGAAGCTGATGCTTCCGTCGTTAATGTCTTTAAACACCATGCCCTCGCGCTGAAATCCGTGATCGGTCAGCCCTTCCACCAGATTGAGAAAATCATCCAGATTTTTCTGATAGTGGAAAATTTGAACATTGGTATCGATGATCTTTACATGTTCAAGACCAAGAATCTTGCAAATTTCATATCTGATTTTCGGCGCGACAAATCGCTGATGCGTCACGTCAAAAATCCGAAACACCTTCCAGTGCACTTCCGTATAGCGATCCCTGTTGTTGTTGAACTTCGGACCGACGATTTCACCTTGAATAGCAAACTCGATCCCAGTAAATTCCGTATTCGGAGTTTCATAGAGCGACTTCATCTTATTTTGAAGATCCGACTGAATGATCGGAGTCCACCATTCGGAAGTTTCGTCAAAGGCGAGTTCGAATCTACGAGAGCAAAGATAGAAAGGTTTGTCCGGCCTCTTCGTCGGAGCGTAGATTGCCGTCATCGAGGATCCATCGAACTTCTCAGTCACTTCGAACCAATTGTCCTTATAGATGTCGAAGAACTTCATGCAGCTCTGAAGACGAACTTCGTCTGTCTTGGGAACCCAGCACGGGAAATCGCTGGCCCGCTTGCACCCGGACTGAACATTGGTGCCAAGGATGGTGTCGAAATAATCTTGGATCTCATCAAAGTGTTCTACATGGAACGCTTCGGTTAGATCCTTTCCGACATCGAAAGGAGCAAGCATCTCTCCACCGATGAAATCCATGATATACATGGTTTCTCCGGTAGGGAACGTACCGACCGGTGCGCTCCACGGAATGATAAGCCCCTGCGAAATCACGCCACGAAGCTTGATCGTCTTGATTCGAACGAGTTCCTCCAAGACATTTCCTCGCTTATCGCAGATCTTTTTGAGGCATTTGTCCTTCAGAAATTCAAGCGGCGGAATGAGATTCTTTAGACGAATCGCACTGTCGATCTCGAAATAAACAACGAGCTCTCCTACTTTCAGCTCACCCTTCTTGACTACAACCTTCCAGCC
>AUXO012110658.1_pt1 | contig 10113 bp, 7 predicted proteins | sample 768731 | NCBI WGS metagenome assembly AUXO01 (sample SAMN02715735, study PRJNA202380) | gut metagenome | biome: sheep rumen | host: Ovis aries | place: New Zealand: Palmerston North | reverse complement strand
GGAGTCACCTGATATCCTTCCACTTCAAACGTCTGATACGGATCAACCGGTTGAAAACCAATTCGTTCGGGATCATTTTCCCAGGAAGGCATGTGACCGAGAATATCACAAACGGTACGGCTTCCATAGAACATAAAGCGCTCCGGAATCACCTGACCTGCATAACCATGAGCTCTGTAACCGATTTCGGAAATACACAGGTGATCCTCATGGGAATGCGTGATCAGACAGCAGTGAATCTGTTCGAGTTTCAAATTGCCGTAAATTGTATGAAGGTATGTGTCAGGGCCAAAATCCAGCAGAAGACGGTCATCAATGCAGGCCTGTGCCCTGGTTCGGATATTTTTACCTCCGCGTCTTCTGGCTTCCTGACAGACCTGGCATTTGCAGAACAGTCCCGGCCAGCCTTCCGCAGCAGCAGTTCCGTAGTATTGTAGCTTCATGGTGATATTCCTCCTTTGTTTTTCAGCGAAGAAGCAATGAGTGTACATATGCATCCTACAGCACAGAAAAGAATCCAGGAAATAAATACAGCGGACCATCCATACTGATCGGAGAGATGACCGGCAAAAGTACCGGACAGAGCACTGCCTGCATAGATCATCGCATCCATCAGGCCAGCAGTCAAGGCAATACGATCAGCATGGATAAATTTTAAAGGCATAAGAGATGTCAGTAAAGGATTCAGACCATAGGCCATAGCAGAAATCAAAGCAAGAAGAATAATGCATACGACAGGTCCGAGTCGGAATGTGACAGAAAGAATCATACTAAAGAGCAAAGAAGCGGCAAAGAGGATAAATGATGCCTTATAGACATTGCTGGATGTTCTGTAATAGACCGTCCGTCCAAGCTGGATACCGATGAAATTTACAGCAGGGATGATTAAAACGATTCCAACCGTGCTGTTCAGATCCAGTCCCTGAGTATCCATCATCAGTTTGGCTGCCCAGTTCATGATGCTGTCCCTGACATATCCATTGCACAGACAAGTGATCAGCAGGAAAATAAGATTTGTATGAAGGAAAAGGTGAGATACAGGCGTGCGATTGGATTGAACAGAATCCGTCGTTTTTTTTGTTTGTGCAGGAGCATGATCTGAAACATCATGCATTTCAAATACAGAGATGACACCAATGATCATGGTTGTAAGACCGGAAACAAGAAAGGCAACTCTCCAGTTGACAAGGCTTGTCAGAAATCCGGATAGAGACCAGGCACAGAGATATCCTGCAATCAGAGTTAAAGAAATGAAAAACATGGCATGGTCACGAACAGAATCTCTGAGCTGTGTTGAGAAAATGCGCACAATCGGTGTCCAGATCATCGCCTGAAATATACCGTTGATAAACCACAGGACAACCAGCCACTCAAATGCAGGCGAAAAGGAAAAGAACATATTGACAAGAGCCGAACCAAGGATGCCGGTGAAAAGGAAGCGCCTCGGAGTAATCCTGTCAGCAAATGTGCCGATCACAACCTGAAAGACGGCATAAGGGAGAGAAAACATGGTTGGAAGCAGTCCGACTGCTGCACCGCTGAGGTGAAAAGATTCAGCAATGGCTCCCAGAGAAGGGGAAAGATTTGTTCTGGATATATAAGCAGCAGTATAAACAGCAAAGCAGCAGAGCAGAATTCTCAGTTCTTTTTTTGTATAGCGTTGCATCATCTGGCAGATCCTTTCATTCATCGAAGGAAGGTTCCAAGGCTTTGCGATAGCCTGTTGGAGAAATACCGTAATGCTTTTTAAAGGCCCGTGTGAAAGAAAACTGATTTTCATAACCGCACATGAAGGCGATTTCCTGAATCGTGTATTTCGGTTCATAGATCATCTGTCTTGCATGCTGCATTCGGATCAGTGTCACATATTCAGTAAATGACATATTCATCGTTGAACTGAAGACATGACTCAGATGGGCATAACTGATGGAAAAATGTTCGGCGACATCTGAAAGAGACAGTTTATGATCATAGCATGTTTCGATGTAATTCTTGATTTGACTGATAAAGTCAGGATATGCAGAACGCTGTTTTACGATATATTCCCGAAGCATCTTCTGCAATGTCAGCATCAGATCATCTTCAGTCAGAAAGGACCGAAAAGAAGGAAAACTGCTGATTTCAAGAGGGGTTTCCTGCTGAATGGCCGTCTGATGAAGAGTGCTTGTAAAAATCTGATATGTACTGTACAGATCACAAGGTCTGGTATGTCGGAACAAATTGCAGATCTCCTGCGTAATAGAATCCAGATTATCATAACGGCAGATGTTCAGAAGTCGACTGATTTCTGCATAATTTCGTGGAATCATGCTGGCATTGTCATCTTCAGGTGTTGGAATATAAATCCGGCCATAATTGTTTCTGAGGCGGAAAGCAATACATCTGCTGAGGCGGCTGAATGCAGAAAAAAGAGAATCAAGAGTGCAGCGGTCTGCTGCAACGGCAGGAATCAGGTGGCCGGATGAATGACAAAGAATATGTTCGTGCATAAAGGAAGAAAGATCTTCACTGCCGACAGGATTGTGCAGCATGATATAAATGATATTTCCTGACTGAAAACATGTCGCTTTATATAAAGAGAGAGCTGACAGAGCAGGGCCTGAAATAACCTGGTCCATTTCTGTTTCATTATGTGATGGATAAGCGAGCAATGCAATGTCAAACGTTTTTGAAGGTTCATATTCCGGAAAAAACAGAGAAGCGTTGACCGTCTGTCCCTGCTGAAGAGACAGGATGAGCTTTTGAAATGATCGATTAAGGTGGTCCATCTGATCCATGTCCAGATGATCACACATGTTGTGAATTGCTTTTTCGAATTCAGGATAAAGAATGGGTTTCAACAGATAATCGACAGCACCTTCCTGAAACGCGGAGCGAATGTACTGATAGCTGTCATATCCGCTGATCACCAGGTATCCTGTGCTGTGCAGCCGCTGATTGAGCATAGACAAAAGTTCAATTCCATTTTTATCACCCATCACAATATCTGTGATGACGATATCCGGATGATGATCTTCACAGTAGACCAGAGCTTCTTCAGCATTGGCACAGGCATGGATTTCACCGATTCTGCTGTCATTCATACGCAGCAGCATAGTATGTATACTGTTTCGAATGATCTGTTCATCATCAACAATCAGTACAGAATACATGTTGTTGTCACCTCTGCAGTGGTTTGATCCTGTCATGATTCAGGGGAAAAGAAATCAGGATACGCGTATATTCATCAGGAACACTTTGAATATCAAATGCTGCGGCATCGCCATAATACAGAAGCAGACGTTCATGCAGATTGTTCAGTCCAATAAACAGGTGTCCAGGAGTGGCTGAACAGTCTGCAGTTGTTTTTTTGGAAAGAACATCCTGAATCTGGCCAAGTCTTTCATGGTCAATACCGGACCCGTTGTCAGAAAAAGATATCTTCATCTGATTCTGTGAGACGGATGCACGAATAAGGATATCCAGTTTTCTTCCGGGTTTCAGTCCATGGGAAATACTGTTTTCAACAAGAGGCTGGAGCATGTACTTCATGACCGGAACGTCGAGAGCTTCTTCCGAAACATCCGTGCTGACAGAAATTTGCTTTTCAGGATCAAGAGCAAAAATCTGAACGATGGACTGTACATTCTGCAATTCGTTGGAAAGAGGCAGAAACATCTGGTCACCTTGCAGGTTATAGTGTAAAAGCCGTCCAAAAAATGCGATTGAATCACCGAGAGCATAATCACCGGCCTGATAAGCTGAACCGGAAAAAAGATTCAATGTATTGTAAATAAAGTGCGGATTCAGCTGCTGGCGCAGTGCTTCAAACTGTGCAGATTTTCTGTTGTCGATCTCTTCTACGATTTTCTGCTCCTGAGAGGAAATTTTATCAAGCATCAGATTATATCGCTGATCAATCTGACCGAGTTCATCATTTCTGACGTTTGGTATCCGTCCCTGAAAATGATTTTCAACGATTTTATCCATGGTTGAGATACTTTGATTGATGCGGGAAAAAAAGTAACGAATCAGAAACAGAAAGGCCAGGATGAGAATAAAGGGAACAATCAGACTAATGATCAGGCTGCGAATACTTGCTTTCTTAAAGGTCTGACCAGAAACGCCCTGGGCATCAAGCAGCAGATAATGATATCTGTCAGAACGCAGAAAGGAGTAATAACGGTCATTGCTGAGAAGATAGGGATCTTCTGACAGGATCAGTTCAGCGGAATCAATGGATGAAGGGAGTGTGCCAAACTTCTTTTCTCCGTTTGATGTCAGAAAGCATTGCGTAGATGTATCCAGAATGCCATGAAACAGGTTTTCTGGCTGAACTTCCAGAACAAGCTTTCCCAATGACCTGGGTTTATAGTAGTCATAGATGTCATAGACAATCAGAGCAATACTGCGCAGATGCGGTGTACTTCCGTCCTTTGCAGCATAATATTTTGCAGTCTGTTCACTGCTGAGCATCAGCAGATGAATCTGTCCCGCATCAAATGACTGCTGATTCCAGAAATCAAGGGAAGAGAGATTATCCTCTGGATGAAATACGCTGTTTTCAGGCAGAGAAGGCGTGTTGCTGAAAATACAGATATCGCGATAGGAAACAATCTGATATTCAAACGTATAGCGGAGCAGGAAAATCGTATCTTCCACATGATGCTGTGTATAGATCGGATAATCGACCAGATTTCCTTTGCGCAGAAAACTGACAACGACATTGTTTTCGGCAATATAGCGGCATTTATTCTGCATGGACAAAAGAAGAGCATCAATCTGGCTTGTGGTCTGATTCAGCATTCGCTGTCTTTCACTGAGCACACTGTTCATATAGCTTTCAGCCAGTGTCTGATAAATATACCCGGATAAAAGGAGTGAAGGGATCAAAACGATGATCACAAGAATCAGTGTGACCTTTCGAGTCAGCGGCCCAATAATACCTGAAGAATGAAAACGGTTTTTCATAGCATCCTCCTATCGGAATAATACCATTATATATGGAAGATCAGATAATGCACCATATTCTGGCAATATTCGCAAAATAGGTCAAAGATTCGAAAAACCGGATATTTGATGTTTCAGATATGCGTCATAGAATAAAAACAACAGGTTGAATGGGGGCGCAGCTATGCTTCACAGATCAAAAGATAAGGAAAATCTATATGGTTGGCTGTTTGTCCTGCCAGGTTTCATTGTACTAGCTGTATTCTGGATATGGCCTGTAGCTGATTCGATCTATCTGAGCTTTACTGACTGGGATATGATCTCGCCGGACTATAAGATGGTCGGCCTGAAAAACTATATCAGTCTGCTGGGATCGACAACATTTGAGCAGGCAATGACCAATACGTTTGTTTTTGCGGTAGGCGTGACAGTACCAACCCTGATACTTGGCTTTATCATTGCAGTCATCATGAATCATGCATCTTTCGGTGTTGGAATCTACAGGACCATCATGTTTGCTCCCTACATTACACCCATGATTGCGGCAAGTATTGTATGGTCCTGGATCTACGAACCGCGAGTGGGAATTCTGAACTTCCTGCTCAACTGCGTTGGTCTGCCGGGCAGCAAGTGGAATCAGTCGATGTCAACGGCTATGCTTTCAGTGATTATCATCACGATCTGGAAACAGGCAGGATACACAATGATCTTCTATCTTGAGGGGATTCGAAAAGTACCCAGCGGACTTCTGGAGGCAGCAGAAATTGACGGTGCTTCACCTTTTCAGAGACTGATGCATATTGTTGTACCCATGGTATCGCCAACAACATTCTTTCTGGTGATCATGTCAACCATTGCGACCATGCAGGCATATGATCAGATTCAGGTGCTGACAAAGGGAGGCCCGGCCGGAGCTACAAGAACCATACTGTACTACTACTATCAGGAGGCATTTTCAAAATTCAACACAGGAAAAGCCTCCGCGATCGCACTGGTGCTGGTGATCATCACAGTCGGGCTTTCACTGATTGAAACGGCAGTTTCAAGAAAAACGGTGCATTACGAACGATAAGGAGGAAGTGCGCATGAAGAGAACAAAGATCATGCAGACTGCAAAGCTCATAATGACGCATTTATTCCTGATCTTCTGCTGTATCGTGTTTGCCTTTCCTTTTCTGTGGATGATTACCAACTCTCTGAAGACAAAGGATGAAATATGGCAGATTCCTCCGAAGGTTCTGCCGGATATTCCTCAATGGATCAATTACAGCGATGTATTCAAGGACAGTGTGTTCATGCGCTACATGTGGAACAGTATGTACACATCCATCCTGATCACGTTGATTACACTCTTTACATCAGCGATGTTTGCCTATGCTCTGACAAACATCCGGTTCAAGGGAAAGAACGTACTGTTTGCTGTGATTATGGTGACTTACATTGTTCCGGCAGCAGCGACCAATATTCCGGCTTATATCATCCTGTCGAGAATCAAACTTCTTGATACACATTTTGGTCTGATTCTGTCGACCTGTTCAAGCATCTTCAATATCTTCTATTTCAGAACCATGTTTATGCAGATCAGCAAGGATATTCTTGGCGCAGCGCGGGTAGACGGTGCAGGGCATGGAACCATTCTGTGGAGAATTGTTGCTCCAATGTCTTCCTCATCATTCATGACTTTAGGTATTCTGGGTTTCATATCCTGCTACAACTCGTATGTATGGCCTTCACTCATTCTTCGTACAAAGTCCAAATATGTGATCAGCATTGGTCTTCAGCTCTTCTTTTCCACGGACGGAGCCTATGGTCTGAAATGGGGAACGATCATGGCCGCATGCTGTGTAACAATTTTCCCGCTCCTGATTCTGTTCTTTATTGGGCAGAAATGGATTATGAATGGTATAACCAGTGATTCGGGTGTGAAAGCATAACCGGAATCACAGGAAATAAAGGAGGAAACATCATGTTGAAAAAGCTGGTATCTCTGGTTCTCGTACTCGCAGTGGTTGCAGCAATGCCCTTTGCAGTACAGGCAGAAAGCAATCCTGTCCGGATTGAATTCTGGTTTGGTCTGGGCGGCAATCTGGGAAACATTGTTCTGAACGCAATCGACAGTTTCAATGCATCCCAGGATGAAATCTTTGTGGTCGGTGTCCAGCAGGCAAGCTATGGCGATACCGATACGGCAATCCGTGCAGCAATGGCGGCGAACGATGTACCTTCGTGCTTCCTGACCGGCAGCGGCTGGTGGGCAAAGCGTGACAGCGGTATTTTTGAAATCCTTGACGATTACATTGCGGCAGATGAAAACATGGATATCAATGATTACATGGAATCGGCAATGCTCACCGACAAGGACAGCGCAGGCCGGGTGATTGGTCTTCCGCTGTATGCGACCTCACAGGTTCTCTATTATGATGTTGCAGCGTTTGAAAATGCCGGTATCGATCCCGAATGGGCATTCAAAAACTGGCAGAACCTTGCAGAAGCTGCTGCAAAACTGGCAGTGATCAAGGATGGCGAAACCGTTTATTTCGGCTGGGAACCGATGTATGGTCCTGAAAACGTGAAAGACATCGTTTTCTCTGCGGGCGGAACCATCTATGCTGATGAAGAGAGGAAGACGGTCAATTTCCTGACTGATGAATGGATTGATGTCATGACTTCCCTTCGCAAGTGGCTCCATGAAGACAAGATTATGGGCATTCACTTCGGCGGAGAAGGCTGGGAATACTGGTATAAGACCATAGATGATGTCATGGAAGGCCGTGCAGCAGGATATACAGGTTCTGCCGGAGACCAGGGCGATCTTGATTTTACCAAGCTTGCGGCACATATCCAGCCCGGCTGGGGAGATCATCCGACCCAGCCTCAGACTGACGGACCGAGCGTATATATTCTCTCAAGCGCAGCTCCGGAACAGAAGAAGGCTGCTTACAAGTTCCTGACCTATCTCACCAGCGCGAAGGTGCAGGGAGAAATCTCCATGAAATCCGGTTATATTCCGGTCAGAAAGTCAACTCTTGAAGATCCTGAGTATGCAGCATTCATCGCAGAACATCCTCATGCCGTAGTTCCTATGCAGCAGCTTGAATACTGCACTGCAGAATTCCTGGATATTACAGGCGGCGGCATTGGTGATGCACTGTCAGATCTTGTTGACCGTATCGAGATTGAAGGCAGCGATGTCATGGAAGCCCTGACAATCTGTCAGGAAGAAGCACAGGCTGCTCTGGACGAATTCTGGGCAGAACAGGAATAATCGACAGCTGTGACGAGACGGGAACGTTTGAATGCGTTCCCGTCTCTTTCCACTGTTGAACTCAGGGTGAAACAGACAATCTGAATGCTGAAATGGTATAATCATTCTGGAAAGGATGGCAGATTGTCAGATAAAGGGAAGCGAAGAGTTTCTTCGGCGGAAGAGATTCAGACCTGGCCGGATATGGAACTGAACAGCAGATGAAAGGTGAAAGGCATGAAAACAATACTGGAATACTATGATATTGAACCAAAGGTTTTTCAGGTTCAGGAACGCACACGGATTACAGTTCGGTCGCTTGGAAAACATGCGGCCTTTGGTGCGGGCAGCCTCTGGCGGATTCGTGTGATTCCCATGAATATGCCTTCACCGTATATCCATCATCCATTCAGTCATCTGCACCCCTATCTCACAGCGCATGGAATGGATCCTGAGGAGAAAGAACCAAAAGAAACAGTCACTGCAGAGGCGGGAGAAATGACGCTTTCCTTTGAATGGAGCTTTCCATCTGAACAGGAATATATTCTTGAGATGGTCAGGGAAACCGGGGACAGGAAAGAAAAGTCAGGAAAAGAACGGATCATCAAACTCAGGGTCTATGCAGTTGAAAAAGATCTGTTCGGACTTCTGCCGCTGAAAGGTAACATGCATATGCATTCTTTCCGGTCAGACGGAAAGGAAGCACCTGAAATTGTTGCGGCATCCTACCGCAGAGCAGGATACGATTTCATTGCCATTACGGATCATGCACAGTATCAGCCTTCACTGGAAGCAGCGCAGGCCTATGAGAATGTTCCGATTGACATGCAAATCTATCCCGGAGAGGAAGTACATGCTCCGGATAACAACATTCACATCGTTCATTTTGCAGGACAGTGGTCTGTCAATGAAAAGATAAAAAAGGATCCGGAAGTGTACTACACGCAGTCAGAACAGATCCGAAAAAAGCTTGGACTTCCAGATCAGAAAATATGGTTTGAATATGCTTCCTCTCAATGGGTTTTTGAACAGATCAGACAGGCCGGAGGCCTTGCGATTCTTGCTCATCCGAACTGGATCTGGTGTGATGCATATAATATTCCATCTGAAGTTTACAGACGCTTCCTGAGGGATGGCGGTTATGATGCGCTGGAGTTGATCAATGGCGGGAACACACCCGAGGAAAACGAAGCGCAGATCGCAGTCTGGCAGGAAGAAAGAGCAAAGGGAAGTCAGGCGATTGCAACCGGATCGGACGATTCACACGGTTCAATCAATGGGCAATGGTTTGACATTGCAAAAACCTATGTTCTTGCAGAGCATAATGATCGCGAATCGATTCTGTCGGCAGTTCGTAACCGCAGATGCATTGCTGTGCTCAGTTATCATGGCGAGAGTACGCATTATTACGGAGATGCACGAATGATTGCATATTTTGCTTTCCTTGACCGGGAGTACTTTCCGCTCCATGATGATCTGTGCATCGAGGAAGGCCGGATGATGAAAGAACATGTATGCGGAAACCCTGAGGCTGCGGAAAGACTGAAAATCATGAAAGGACAGACACTGTCGGCGGCACGTCGTGCTGTGCAGGCGAAAATATGATCTGAAGAAACGAAAAATCAGATTCATTTCTGAAAAAAACCAGCGACAGATCAGCCTGCCGCTGGTTTTTTTCAGAAATCTGGATTCTTCTGACAGAAAAGAATCAAAACATATCTGCAGGAATCCTGGTGACCATCATAGAAGTTGTAGACAATTGGAGAATACGGTACAACATCAGGAATGTTGAAAAATCAAGAAAAAACAAGTTGCATTCTCTGAAGAATCTGGTATAATTCCACTTCGGCACATCCTTGTGTTGCAACCATTGCAACACCATATGTCCGTGAGGAGGTGAAAGAAATGAGTAGGTATGAACTGATCTACATCATCGACAC
>AUXO011466047.1_pt1 | contig 10113 bp, 7 predicted proteins | sample 768731 | NCBI WGS metagenome assembly AUXO01 (sample SAMN02715735, study PRJNA202380) | gut metagenome | biome: sheep rumen | host: Ovis aries | place: New Zealand: Palmerston North | reverse complement strand
GTATGTGTAAGTTCAATAGCGCAACTGTATTGAGAGAATTGGACAAAGAAATAATATTACCAAACGATCCAAAGAGTGCACATGTTTATTTAAAGGAATTGCAGAAAAGTATTACTGACGAAGATGATATGGAAACAGATTCTAGTGGGAAAGTAATTTATAAAAATGTTGAGTTAAATAATTTAAATAAATATGATAATCTAAACGCTTTTATTACTAATCCAAAAGAATATCTTAATAATAGGCAAGGAATCATAGATAGAAATAGAAAAATTTCTAAAATACCACAAACACGTAATATTACACCAAGTAGTGGGCCCTGTTGCGGATGTTGTTTAAAATGTTGCTCTAATTGTTGTGGAAATGCATGTGGATGTTAATTAAATTTTACAAAAATATATTAACTTAATATATGCTAATTGTTTTACTTCTTTGTCTTACTTTATTCAATACCTATTCTGGTGATGAAGATAAAGTTAGGATAAAGTATATTTCAAACATTACTACCGTACAAAATGACGGAACATATACCCATGAAGAGTACATTAATAATAACTTCTACGTCTCAAGTCGTTGTGTTGAAGATGATAAGTTATTTTTACTTGTTGATAAAGTAAATGAAGGTGAGTATATGATATCAAAGCAACCTCATAAAAAATATATTGTTTTAAGGAATAACGAAAGTGATATAGAACTAAAAGGTGATACTGAATGTAATTTAAATGTAAAAGGCTGTAAAATTAGTGTTAGAACTTATAACAATGACGAAAAAAATAAATCGGAAAAAATATATGAAATAGATTTGAGCAATATATGTTGTGTTGTATTTAAGTTAGTCAAACCTAATGAGGATGGAACCCCAATATATTTCCTCACAACTCCAAATTTTTGGGTGGAGTATGATAATTCTTATCTTGGGATGTTTGAAGGAACTAATTATAATGAAATTTGTATTGAACATGTGTTTGGGAATATTGCAAGATGGGTAGTACTTTCATATGCCTTTCAATATTGTAACGTAAAAACCATATCAATAAATAAATATAATTACAAATTTAGAAATATAAAACGTGCATTTTACAAATGTGAGAATCTTGAAAAGATTAATGGGCTTAAGTATATTTTTAGTGATAGTGTTGAAAATTGTGAGGAGTTGTTTTGTGGATGCTATAAATTAAAAGATATTGACATTGGTGGTGTTAAAATACCAAAAAAATGTGGTAAAATGTTTTCTAATACTGGTGTAGAAAAAATAAATATGACTGATACTGATTTTGCCAACGTAGATTATCTTTATTTATTTTTTGGTAATTCAGATATTAAAAATGTAGATTTCAGTATAGTAAAAAATTTAAGACCAAAAAATATGACTCAGTGTTTTCAGGATTGTAAAAAACTAGAGAATGTAAATTTTAATGGTATTGATTTTAGCGAATTAGATAGATTTTACGCTAATTTCGGGAACACTCCTAATTTAAAAACCATTGACTTAAGTATGTGTAACATTAAAGGGCCAATCGTAGTTGGTGAAGAGTCAAAGGAGATAAAATTACCAGATGATGATGATTCAGCCCTATTGTATTTGTTGTCATTGCAGAGAAGTATTTCAGATGATAAAGGAGGAACTAACAAATTTGTAAAAAAAATAATTTGGCGAGGACACGAGTTATCAAATTTTGGTGTATTTGATGACCCAACTAAGTTCCTTGGTAATCCTAAAGCCTATTATAATGATAGGCCTAGAATTGTTGAAAGTAATTATGAGGCGTTTAAAATGAAAAAAAATAATATTCCTAATGTTGGTTGCTGCGCCTGCTGTACTAAATGTTGTCAAAATTGTTGCGATAAACCTTACAGTGGAGGTAAAAAAATATAATACTCCAACTTAGAAATTTTAAAACGTCTGTATTAACACCAATTGTAAAAATTTTACCTAGATTTTGTTGGAACAAAATTCTGTTTATTTGAACTTGCCATTTTATGGATTTCTTCCTTCTTCTTTACAGCTTCACCTTCACCATTGTAAGCAGCAATTATTTCATTAGCTAATTTAACTGGCATAGTCTTCTCGCTTCTCTTGGCAGCACATTTTATTATGAAGGTCATCGATAGAAATTTAGCACGACATGGTCTTATATCGACAGAAACTTGCGATGTACTACCTCCAACTCTTCTTCTCTTTATTTCCACACTAGGCGCAACATTTTCAAGAGCCTTCATAAAAATATCTAACCCGTTTTTTTTTGTCTTTTCTTCAACTATATCCAATGCTCTATAAAATATTTTAAATGCCACTAATTTTTCTCCATCTCTCATTAAATGATTTACAAACTTCCCGACAATTAAATCATTATAAACTGGATCTGGCTGTACCGGATGTTTTTTATAAACTTTACTTTTTCTCATAATTTTTATTTCTTAGCTCGTTTAGTCCCATATATCGATCGACCCTGTTTACGGTTTTCTACACCAGAAGCATCTAGAGTACCCCTAATAACACGATAATTAATTGGAAGATCTCTTACGTTCCCTCCTCTAAATAAAACAACAGAGTGCTCCTGTAAATTGTGTTTTTCTCCAGGTATATAAACCAATACCTCTTTACCAGTAGTTGTTTTAATTTTCGCTATTTTTTTCATTGATGAATTAGGTTTTTTAGGCTTCATTGTAGTTACCTTTAAACATATACCTTTCGCTTGTGGGGAACATTGCACCGTTTTTCTATTTTTAAGTAAACGCTTTAATGCAGTTGTGCTTGGCTTTACCCTACTCTTCTCTCTACCTAACCGAACTAACCTTTGTATAGACTTAGACATTAATACTTTGTACTATGTTAAAAAAATAAATTTATAAAACAACATTTATACAAATTTAAATTAATATCAATGGTTATGATACATTTTTAGCACTGGCTCCTATTAAAAATATTATTTTATTTTTTTTAGTTATTTTTTTTAGAAACTAAAAAACTAACTAACAAGTAAGTATGCTTGGGTTTTTGACAAAAATATTCGGGTCCAAGAAAGAGGAAGATTTAAAAAGGTTGAAGCCTTATATTGAAAAGATAAATTCAGAGTACGTGAGGTTAAATTCCTTATCAAATGACGAACTTAGAGATGAAGTCAGGAAATTAAAAGAGTTTTATTTTGACAATATTAAAAAAGAGAAGGAGGATTATAAGACTGCAAAAGATAACCTTATTAATAATACTTCAATAGATAAAACTGAGATAAGGTCAATGGAGATAAATGTAGAAAATTGTAAAAAAAATCTAAAAAATAAATCAGAAAAAGTATTACTTGAAATGCTACCAACAGCTTTTGCAATTATTAAAGATACTGCTAGAAGGTTTACTGAATTCGATGAAATAGTAGTTAAAGAGACATTACTTGATAGTGCATTATTAGCAGATGGTAGAGATTATGTAAAGAAAGGGCAAGATAGTAATGTTGTATGGTTAACGTCATGGGATGTAATGGGAGATATCAAAAGATGGAGCATGATACACTTTGACGTTCAATTGATGGGTGGAATTGTTTTACATCAGGGTAAAATTGTAGAAATGGCTACAGGAGAAGGTAAAACATTAGTTTCAACATTACCTATATTCTTAAACGGACTAACTGGAGAAGGAGTGCACTTGGTAACTGTAAACGATTACTTATCTAGAAGAGATTTTTATTTAAATCGTCCAATATTTGAGTTTCTTGGATTATCTGTAGGGTGTATAGATATAACTGACCCCGGATCTACTGAGAGAAGAAAGGCCTATTATTCCGATATTACTTATGGTACAAATAATGAGTTTGGGTTTGATTATTTAAGGGACAATATGTCAGTTAACGCTGGCGACTGTGTTCAGAGAGAGAATAATTATGCAATAATTGATGAGGTAGATTCAGTTTTAATAGACGATTCAAGAACTCCTTTGATAATGAGTGGGGAATATGTCGATGGAGATATTGAATTATATGCAAAGTTACAACCAATTGTAAAAAGATTAGTCGAAGTCCAAACTACTGCTGTAAATAAGTTTTTACTTGATGCTAAATCTGGTATATCACAGGATAAAAAGGATGAAAAAACAGGATTAGCTTTATTTAGAGCATATAGAGGATATCCAAAATATAAACCATTAGTTAAGTTTCTGTCAGAGCCAGGAGTAAAATTGTTTTTAGAGAAGACAGAGAATATATACCTCGAAAACAATGCACAAAGGATGCCAGAGGTTGACCAAGAATTATATTTTTATATAGAAGAGAAACTCAATAATGTAGAATTAACTGATAAAGGATATGAATTTTTATCTGTTAAAATTGGAGATCCTGGTTTTTTTGTACTACCTGATGTAAGTATTGATATAGACAAAATCGATAATGATCCTGGAATGTCCGAGGAAGCAAAAAGTAACATGAAAAATAAGATATTCAAGGATTATACATTAAAAACAAATAGAATACATGTTGTACAACAATTGTTGAGGGCGTATACGTTATTTGAGAAAGATTTTGATTACGTAGTTATAAATGATAAGGTACTTATAGTTGATGAATCTACAGGAAGAATATTGGATGGTAGAAGATATTCAGATGGATTGCATCAAGCGTTAGAAGCTAAAGAACATGTAACTATTTCGAGTCTTTCTAAAACATACGCTACTATCACATTACAGAATTATTTTAGGTTGTATAATAAATTATCTGGAATGACTGGTACGGCAGAGTTGGAGGCAGCTGAATTTTGGTCTATTTATAAATTGGATGTTGTTCAAATTCCTACTAATAAAACTGTTATAAGAGAAGACAAAAATGATGTAATCTATAAAACAAAGAAGGTTAAATTTGCTGCTATTGTTGATAAAATTGTTGAATTATCTAAATCTGGAAGACCTGTATTAGTTGGTACAACGTCTGTAGATGACTCAGAAATGTTAAGTAGAATGCTTGGATTAAAGAAGATAAAACACCAAATTCTTAACGCTAAATACCATAAAAAAGAGGCAGATATAATATCACACGCAGGGGAAAGTGGTGTTGTAACTATAGCTACTAATATGGCAGGTAGAGGAACAGATATAAAGCTAGATAAACAAGCTTTAGAAGCTGGAGGGCTAGCTATAATTGGTACGGAGAAGCATAATTCAAGAAGAGTAGATAGGCAGTTACGTGGTAGAGCCGGTAGACAAGGAGATCCTGGTTCTTCCCAGTTCTTTATATCATTTGAAGATGATCTGATGAGAATGACACTTGGAAATTCTAGGACTCAGATGTTCATCGATAGTTTAAAAGATGACGAGGTTATTGAAAGTAGTTTAGTTACAAAATCAATTAGTAATGCACAGAAGAAAATGGAAGAAAACGATTTTGGTTATAGAAAACGATTACTAGAATATGATGACGTGCTAAATAAACAGAGGGGTAAAATATACGATTTTAGAAGAGAAGCACTCAAGAAAGAAATAATAAACTCCGATATATATAATATGATTTGGAGTGTTGTAAATAATTATATTCTGTTAAAAAGTGACGACGAAATAAGATACGATGATGTTAAGAGAAGATATAAGCAGATATCTAATTTTGAATATTTTGACGACATTGACTCATTTGAAGATAAGTTAGATAGTGAATTACTATCATCAATTTACAAGGATTTTGTAGAGAAGTATTGTCAAAAATGTTTAGATATAGATAGCAGCATATTTAATCCTAGTGAGAATAATGAAGGAATTTATAGATTTAGTGTGTCAGATGACAACTATAATATAAATGTAGAGGCTGATTTGATAAATAATAAATTTGATGATGCAAAAGCTAGATCAGAATATTTAATGAGATTAATAATTTCAAAAGTATCTATATTCTTCATTGATATGTATTGGCAAAAGCATTTACAGAAAATGGATGATCTTAAGAAATCTGTACAAAATGCGTATTATGAACAGAACGATCCACTTATAGTATTTAAATTTGAGTCATATGAATTGTTTACGGAAATGATAGTGGCAATAAATTGCGATATAGTCAAATTTGTATTTCATTGTAGTCTTAATGGATTTGAGAAACATGACAAAGACGACGTTAATATAAAGGTAATTGTAAAGGATGTAAGTAATAAAGAATCGTCTGAGGAGTTTAGAAAAAAATTAAAACAAATACTTAGCTAATAAGCATCATCATATGAACGATGATATTATATACTTTGATAATGCTTCAACTACAAAACCATACGGTGAGGTTGTTGATATTCTAAATACATATTCGTCTAAATATTTTTTTAATCCAAGTAGCGTATATATTCAATCGCAAAATGTAAAAAAAACAATAGAAGACGCAAGAAAAAAACTATCAAAAATAATAAACTGTAGTAAGGACGAGATATTCTTTACATCAGGAGGTACAGAATCAAACAATTGGGCAATAAAAGGTATAGCTAATAAGTATAAATTTAAAGGAAATCATATTATAACATCAAAGATAGAACATCATTCATTATTAAACTGTTGCAAATATCTTGAGAAATCTGGATTTAAAGTTACTTTTTTAGATGTTGATAAAAATGGACTTGTAGATATAGATCAATTAAAAAATTCTATAACAGATGAGACGATTCTAGTAAGTATTATTTTTGCAAATAACGAGATAGGAACTATACAAGATATTGCGCAGATAGGTAAAATATGCAAACAAAACAATGTAATATTTCACACAGATGCAGTTCAAGCTTTTGGACATTTAAATATAGATGTAAAAAGTTTTAATATTGACTTACTCTCAGTCTCTGGTCATAAATTTGGTGGACCTAAAGGTATCGGTTTCCTTTATAAAAGTAAGAATATACAATTAGAAAATTTACTTGAAGGCGGAGGTCAGGAAAAAAATAGAAGAAGTGGTACTGAAAATGTAGCTGGAATATTGGGGTTAGTAAAAGCAGCTGAAATATCTTACACAGATCTAGATAAAAAAAATGAATATATTAGAGATTTAAGAGACTATTGTATAAGTAGAATAATAGATGAGATAGAACATTGTAGGTTAAATGGAGATAGGATTAATAGACTTCCAAACAATATTAATATAAGTTTTGAATTTATAGAGGGTGAATCATTAGTTTTAAATCTAAATAAGTACAATATATGTTGTTCAACTGGATCGTCCTGTAGCTCTAACACATTAGATCCTTCCCATGTATTGCTCGCTATTGGATTAAACCATGAATTATCACATGGATCACTCAGAATTACTTTAAATACTGACAATAATAGAGGACAAGTTGATTTTTTTATAGATAAATTAAAAAATATAGTCAATAAGTTAAGAGAACTATCTCCATTATACGAGGATCATAAAAATAAATAAAAATTTTATTAACGTAACTGTATGTACATTAGATTACTATGTATTGTTCTTTACTTATTTCTGAATAATAATTGTTTCACGCAAGAAGCTTTTAAAGTTAGGAAATGCTGTCAGTGTTGTAAATGTTGTAAAGAAAATAAAGGAGATATGATATTTAATAGCCGAAGAAAACCAATTGACGTAAAAAAAACAAAAATAACAGAATTCTGGAGGGATGGTAAGAAATTAACTCCTGAAGATATTGCTAAACTCACCGATAAAAGCGATGATGCCCTACAAAAAACAGGTGTAACAAAAAAAGAGGTAGATGGATATTTGTCAGTAAATGATGTTTTTTATAATGACAGTACATTGACATTCACAGATGAAAAAGGAATATATGATAATATTACAGGGATAGAGACTGGAGATGAGAAAGATGGTTCAGTGGGAAAAGGTTGTTCACTTATAAAGGACGAGATGAAACTAGCCGTCAAAAAAATTAAGGAAGTAAATATGAAGAAAACTGATAGGCAAACTCCTGTAAAAAAAAATGATAACATTGGATATTTAAGTGCATATTATGAGGTTACAGGGAATAAAGTTGACACTATTTATAACATACTGTTTAACTTCAATGATGGTACAAATGGGTCCAATTGTTGGCAGGTTAAGCAGATAATGAATTCCAACTGTGATGGAAATGAGGTAACTGGTGCAAAAATAACTACAAATCATCGTATTGGAAAGGCTATCTTAAGTTTTACAAAGAAAACAGATACCGCCTCGATAGGAACTGTAATACATGATGTTACTAACACATTCAATGAAGAAAAATTTTCTGGAGGATTTGAAATGTGGGTTGAATCAGTATCTATTCCACCTAAGCAGGAGGGGTTTAGAGCTTTCCTTGCAGGTATGATTAAAGGAATACCTACAATATATGTTGATCTTGTATATCGATGCGTTTATAACGAATTTTGCGATAAAACTACGTTTGTAGTTGTTAGTACATACTATTATACTGCAGGACGGGTTCTAAGTAAAGTCCATGATTTCCAAGCCGATGTGAAGAAAGAAGGTGATCGGGCCTTTAAAGCTATGATCGGTAAAACCTTTTCAGATAAATTAAAAGAAACGATTAAATAAAAATTAATTACTAATTTTATATTCGTAGGTAATGGATGATATCATATATCAATTAGCTCTTAGTTTAATAAAAGGTATTGGCCCTAGCATTTGGAAGAGTCTAATGAATAAATATAAATCTGCAGAGTGTATTTTTAATCTTAGTAATTCAAATTTGTCAGAAGTTATAAAAAATAGCAATATCTGTAATTCTATTTTAAATAAAGATACGTTAACAGAAGCAGAATTAATCGTAGCAAAACATAAGAAAGTCGGTGTAAAAATAATCTCATATTGCGATAATGATTATCCATATAGATTAAAGGAAATATATGATTCACCGTGTTTTTTATATTGCATCGGTAATAATATCTTAAATAACACAAGAATGTTAGGTGTCATTGGCACAAGAGAACCTACAAATTATGGTATAAAAAATTGTAGAGAGTTTATAAAGGAATTAGCTAAATACGATATTACCACAATTAGTGGGTTAGCCTATGGCATAGATGTACTTGCACATCAAGAGTCATTAAATAACAATATCCCAACATTAGCAGTTGTAGCTGGGGGTGTTGATATAATTTATCCATCTGTACATAGAGAAGTTTATGATAGAATTATAAAGAATGGAGGATGTATTATTAGTGAATTTGGAATTGGAACAAAACATGATAAATTTAGGTTTCCACTACGTAATCGAATAATAGCCGGACTGTCAGACGGAATATTAATAATAGAGGCAGGAGAAAAAAGTGGGACAGAAATAACTGCGTTGTGCGGAAATGAATATAATAGAGATGTTTTTGCTATCCCAGGTAATATTAATTCATTAAAATCACTAGGTTGTAATAAACTCATAAAGGCAAATAAGGCAAGTCTAGTTACGAACGCGCACGATATTGCTGAAATGTTAAATTGGAATGCGACATTTAAAAAAATAGAAAACAAAGAAAATATACAATTAGACAAAGAATCATTAAAAATATATAATATAATAAAGCAAAATAACAACATTACATTTGATGAGATATACCAAAAAATTGATATAGATTCAAATATCCTTTCGTCAATTCTTCTAAAATTAGAAATAAGTAATTACATAAGACTAACTCATGGAAATAAATATATTATTTAAAATACGACCAATAGAACATTTTATTAATATCAGCAAATAATATTAGTCAAATTTTAATACTAATGTATACTTGATTTGCTAAATTACTAAAGTATTACTAGATTATATGTATGCTATATTACATCTTGTTATTCATGTTAAATTCTTCGATATATTGTGGTTGCATAAAGGAATATTGGGAATATATTAAAAAAGTATGTTGCCGTTCAAAGTCAATTCCAAATCAAGATAATAATACGATAAATAGCAATGGAAGTTCCAATAAAAGTCAAGTAAATAATAGGTATAATTTCCCATTAGTAGGCCTTAATAATATTGGTTCGACATGTTATATGAATGCTACTTTACAGTGTTTACTGCATGTAAATGACTTATATAAATACTTCCTAAAAAGATATCCAAATGACAAAAATAAGTTAGACACGATAAATAGATCAGTTTCATCAAGAGGCAAGATATCAAATGCTTTTTATGAATTAGTTAGAGAAGTGTCAGATAAAAATAAAAAAA
>AUXO015864587.1_pt1 | contig 10114 bp, 6 predicted proteins | sample 768731 | NCBI WGS metagenome assembly AUXO01 (sample SAMN02715735, study PRJNA202380) | gut metagenome | biome: sheep rumen | host: Ovis aries | place: New Zealand: Palmerston North | reverse complement strand
ATAAATACCTCAGGATTTTTAATACTATTATCAACATGACTTTCAGCCGCAAAATTAATAACAATATCAAACTTCTCCCTTTCAAATAAGTCAAAAATAAAATCTCTATCAGTAATATCACCTTTAACAAATTTATAATTAGGCATTTTCTCTAAATCTTTTATATTATTATAATTTCCTGCATACGTTAAAGCATCTAAACATACAAATTCATCATTTGGATATTTTTCCGTTTCATAATGCATAAAATTGCTGCCGATAAAACCAGCACCACCAGTTACTAATATTTTCATAATCTATCTCCTTAATATTTTTTCTTCACCCTTAAGCTCTTCACTATATCTACGAGTTGCATCTTCCCAACTAGGAAGCCTATTAAAACCATTTTCTTCAAGCCTATCCTTAGAAAGACGCGAATTTCTAGGGCGGTAAGCTTGAACCGTTCCTGTCATTTCTAAATACTCCTCAGTAGATACATGGTTAACCTTTACGCTCTTATTATTTACTTTAAATATATATTCAGCAAAATCAGCCCAAGAAACATAACCTTCATTAGTTGCATTATAAGTTCCATATTTTTCCGTTTCACTCATATCTACTAATAGCCTAGCCAAATCAACAGTATAAGTAGGGCTGCCTATTTGGTCATCAACTACACTTAAAGTATCATGACTATCTGAAAGTTTAAGCATAGTTCTTATAAAATTACTTCCATTTATACCAAACACCCAAGAAATTCTTGTAATAAAATGATTCGGATTTCTTCTAACCTCTACCTCACCATCATATTTAGTTTGCCCATAAACACTTTTTGGATTAACTTGATCTTCTTCAGTATATATACCATCTTTAGTACCATCAAACACATAATCAGTAGACATATATATTATTTTAGCGCCTACCTCTATTGAAGCATCAACAATATTTTTAGTGCCTAAAACATTAACTAATCGGCAAGCATCTGCCATTTCCTCAGCTTTATCAACTGCTGTCCAAGCAGCGCAGTGGAAGATAACATCAGGTTTGTATTTTTTTATGACCCTATCAACTTCCTCTTTATTAGTTATATCCATCTCTTCCCTGTCAACAGTAATGATATCTTCATATCCTCTTTTTAGAAGTTCCCTATTAATATCATATCCCAGCTGTCCTTTAAAACCCGTGATTAAAAATTTCATAATCTATCTCCTTTTTCTTAATGGTTTGCTTAATCTTTGACCATAAGAATTTTTACTTAGAAGTTTAGCTCTAGTTTCAAGTTTTTCACTATCAATCCAACCATTATTATAAGCAATAATCTCCGGACAGCATATAACAGTATCTCTATTATGTTCAATAGTTCTAATCATGTTAGAAGCATCTAACAAACTGTCAAAAGTACCAGTATCAAACCAAGTATAACCATCACCAAGTAAACACGCTCTTAAATCACCCATTTGTAAATACATATCATTTAATGTTGTAATTTCAAGTTCACCTCTATCAGATGGCTTAACATCTTTAGCCATTTCTGATACCCCTTTAGGATAAAAATATAGACCAGTTATAGCATAATCACTTTTTGGATTAGCTGGCTTTTCTTCAACACTAACAACATAAGTTCCTGCTTCTGACTCATCAATCTCCATAATTCCAAATCTTTCAGGATCCTTAACCTGATAGCCAAATATAGTAGCTTTATTTTCAGAAGTGTTTTTAATAGCCTCTTTCAAAACACCTTTAAGACCACTACCATAGAAAATATTATCTCCAAGTACCATCGCACACGCATCTCCACCAATAAAATCTTCACCAATAATAAATGCTTGCGCAAGCCCATCTGGACTAGGTTGAATCGCATAATTTAAATTAATACCAAACTGACTTCCATCGCCTAATGACCTTTTAAAATTCTCATTATCTTCGGGTGTTGTAATAATTAAAATATCTTTTATCCCAGCCTCCATTAAAACAGAAAGCGGATAATAAATCATCGGCTTATCATAAACCGGAATGAGTTGTTTGCTAGTTCCTTCAGTAATAGGATATAATCTAGTTCCAGAGCCCCCAGCTAAAATTATTCCTTTCATAAATAACCTCCTCATAACACCTACTTATAAATTATTATCAAAGTGTCTCAACATAATCTTATCATAAAGAACCATAAATATCAAACAAAAAAACTATTAGCTATTAAAAGACTAATAATTTTCCTCCATAAGTTCAAAATATGCCCTTGGATGTGCACATACAGGGCAAACTTCTGGTGCTTCTTCCCCATAATGTACATGCCCGCAGTTACGGCAAACCCACATTTTAGGAGCCTCTGATTTAAATACCCTTTCTTCTTTTACCGCATCCAATAATTTTTTATATCTTTCTTCATGATGTTTTTCAATTTTACCTACTTCTTCAAAAAGATAAGCAATTCTGTCAAAACCTTCCTCTTTAGCCGTCTGTGCAAAATCTTTATACATTGAAGTATGTTCATAGTTTTCACCTTCAGCTGCCATAGTTAAAGCATCAGTAGTACTTAACTTTAATCCTTCTGAAGCCTCTCCACCATTTAATAATTTAAACCACATTTTAGCATGTTCTTTCTCATTATTAGCCGTTTCTTCAAAAATAGCCGCTATTTGCTGATACCCTTCTTTTCTAGCTGTACTCGCAAAATAAGTATATTTATTTCTAGCTTGACTTTCACCTGCAAAAGCAGCTTGCAAATTTGCCTCAGTTTTTGATCCTTTTAATTCCATATAATCACCCTTCCTTGGAAATACCTTCCATTAAACAAATTATATCAAGGTAAAATTTTAAAGTCAACAATTTGTTTAATGCAATTTAAAACAAAACTTATTAATATATGCCAGGTAAAATAGTAAAAACTATTTATGTAAATAATCGTAAACCGCAGAACTAAACCATATATTCTTATTCCTATTTATATTATAATAAATAAGAAGGTGATAATTATGCATAAAAAAAACAAATATGAAGCTGAAATATATGATGAAAGGGAAATGCTTTTTGGAAACAAAAAAAAGAAAAAACCAATCATTACAAACATAACACTTTCACTTATGCTTGTAATAGCAACCTTATTTTCTATCTTTTTAATAATAGATGCACCAAATAGAATAAATGAAACATATCAAATCATCAATGCATCACTAATTCTTCTTATAGCAATTAGTATTGTAATTAGCTTTCCAAAAGCATTTTTCAAAAACAAATCAGGTTCCACGACCTTTACAAGTGTGCTTATAATAAGTACTCTAATATTTAATGGATTATATTTACTAAATATAATTAAACTTCCTACACAAAAATACCTGCCAGACTTCTATAATAAAAGCATGTCTGAAGTAATTGAATGGACAAATACAAATAATTTAGAACATGAAGAAATTTTCGAGTATAGTGATAACATTAAAAAATATAATGTAATTAATCAAAATAAAAAACCAAAAACACTAATTAAAAATATCAAAAATATAAAATTTATGATTTCAAATGGACCTGATTACAATAAAGAAGTAATCATTCCTGATATGTCTGGTTGGACAACCGATGAAGTTTTAAAATTTGTAGAAAAAAATCATCTAAAAAACGTTCAAATACTATTTGAAGAAAATAAAGAAATCAAAAACGATATAGTAATAAAACAAAGCACAGTAGGAAAAATAAAAAGAAGCGATAGCATCATCTTTACCGCATCATTAGGCGATATAAATGCCCTAACACCTACCGACCTTCAAGATTTAAAGGGCCAAAAACTACTTAATGCTGAAACATATTTAGGAAAACACGGAATACTATATGAACTAAAATATGAATTCTCAGATAAAATAAAACGAGGAAAAATCATAAGTTCAAACAAAGAAAAAGGAACGATAGTAAACCCTAACGATAAAATTATATTAACTGTTTCTAAAGGTAAAGAAATTAAAGTACCAGAAATTAAAAACATGTCTCTAGGAGAAGTTACAAAATGGATTATTGAAAATAACCTTGATATAGAATATACCGATAAATATGATAGCGAAATTGAAAAAGGAAAAGCAATTTCAGCAAACTATAAAACCGGCGATATTATCGAAGAAGAAACCAAAGTAAATGTTATCTTCTCAAAAGGAAAACTAGTAATGCCAAAATTTGAAAATCTGGAATCATTTAAAGCATGGGCAAACAATTATAATATCAAATACGAAATAAAAGAAGAATTTAATAAGGACATTGCCCAAAATAGCATCATTAAATTCTCAGTTAATGAAAATGAAGAGATAAATATAGATGAACCTATTACTGTATTGGTATCAAAAGGAGAATCTATTACTACACCAGACTTCATAGGTAAAACAAAAAGTGAAATTCAAAAAGAATGTAATAATTTAGCAATCATATGTACCTTCACAAATACCAAATCAAATAAAACTGAAGGAACAGCCATAACTCAAAGCATTGCTAAAGGAACTGAAATACCTAAAGGCCAAAACATAAATATCGAAATAGCCGTTAAAAAACAAGCTGAAGAGGTAAAAAGTAGCTCAGCAAAAAATACCACATCAAAAAATAATTCATCAAATTCAAATAATCAAACAAATACAAGCACCAATGAAAATAACTGTGAAACACTAACAATTAGACTAAACGGAAGTGAAATAAAGGCAAATGATCCTGCAGGAACTTGTTCAACTTTAAAAGGAAAATATGGAAATGCCATAAAATGTGAATACACACCTAGTGACAGTGGAACCAACGGATTTATATTAAATTCAAGAGATATAAACGGTAAAACAGCTAGTACCTGTAATCCAGTGACAGTTAAAATTGTAAAAAATAATTAGAAGTTCAACCGAACTTCTTTTCTAATACAAAAAAGAGGATTATAAATCCTCTATTTTACTAACAATTCTACTCTATAACGAACATTTTTATTAAGTGATAATTTATATTCTTTACCATTATATGTATCAATTGCTTTAGAAAAATCTACATACATTAACATATCTTTTAACTCACCAAAATCAGAGATATTAGATTTATTAGCGATATAAATAGTATAATTACCTTTTGGCAAATCTTTTAAATCAATAGTATTTTCATACCAAGCAAGATCTTTATCCTTACCAAACTTATCACTACCATACAAGCTAATAATATATGGGCCTTTTTCCAAATAACCTAAATTATAAGAATAAGTTTTAAAAGTATTCTGATTTTCAAAAATAATATTCCTAACTAAGTTAGTTCCTTTTCTTAAATCAACTCCAGAAGAATATGAAGCACCTTTTAAGTAAAGCATACCATCCTCAAGAGAAATACTTTCCAAAAAGCTATACTGATTAGTAAAAGCAGATGTTTCTTTCTTACCGATTTCACTATCACGAACTGAAAATACTATAGGTGCCTCTTTATTAACATAATCATTAGTAATAGTAATATATTTACCATCCTTAGAATAACTAGAAACCTGCTCATTTAATAATTTATTACTAACAACATCTTTAACATAATAATCACTCGAACTCGCCTTTAAATAAGCAATGTAATCTCCTTGAGGTATTTTAGAAAAATCAATATCACCAGTAAACCAAGAATACGTATAATCCTTTCCATTATCTATATAAGATGAAAGTCCATTAGTAACTCGTGAAAGTTCTTGACCATATTCACTGCCATTTAAAGTATCCTTAAATACTAATTCATATTTTATTTGCACATCCAAGGTATTATTTATCTCTTTTATAATGTCATAACCTTTTATTTGTAAATTACCACCAGCAATGTTCAAAGAATCAAAATAGAACTCCGATGTGCCTTTATTTATTTTTCTTTCATTAACACTAACTTTTATAGTTTTACTAGTTTTCTGACCATGTTTATCCTCTACAGAATAAACAACACTATATTCACCTATCTTACTAGCATCAACATTATTTTCTTCAATAACTATCTTACTCGTTAAATCTCCATCTTCTTTATCATAAGCTTTAACACCTTCTAAATAATTAAAACTATCATTTAAGAAAATATTCTTATCAGCTACTTCTATCACCGGCTTTTCATTAAGAATAATCTCAACCTTTACTACCTTCTCTGTAGTTCCAAAAACATTAGAAGCTTTATATTTAACATTATAAATTCCAACTTTATTAGTATCAACTATTCCTTCATAAGTTATATTCGAAGTAATATCACCACTATTATCGGTAGCCTTAACATCTTTCATATAATCAAATTCTTCAAACTGAATAATCTTCTTATCACTAACTTCAAGAATAGGAGCTGTGCCACCAACAACTTTAACATTTATCTCCTTACTAGCATGAAAATTACTACTATCAGAAACAGTATAAGTAACCTTATAGTTGCCAGCCTTATTAGTATCAACCACTCCTTCATAAATAATTTTATTAGTCAAATCGCCATTTTCTTTATCAGATGCGCTAACACCTTCCATATAATTAAATGTACCACCTAAATTAATAGTTTTATCAGAAGCATTAATAACAGGCTGCGTATTAGAAACATTAAACTTACTAGCTAAAACATAACCAAACTGAACATTTCCTGCCTCTAAATCAGTATATATTTTATAAAATTCTTGGTCATTATTAACAACCTTATCAACTATATTTACAGAAAAATCATAAACAGCATCGTTTCTCTTAGGATTTTTCATAGTATAGAAATATGAATTAGTGTCAGGTGTTTTATAAACATTAACGCCACTAACACCTTTTTTAGTAACACCAATCGTATTAGAATTAAAATCTTTACCACCAAAAGTTTTATCCCTATTAAAAGCATTAGAAGCCATAACCTCACCCCAATAAGGATCAGTTGCATAATAAACATTTTTACCACTTGATTTATTACCATAATGACTTCCATTATAATACTTACCAGAAACATTTTCATAAGAAGTAGAACTCTTAGAAGCATAATCCATAATAGATTCCCTAGGAGAACTATAAGAATACGCACAGTCATATGGACAGCTATCAGCAGCCCCATAACCAAATAGATTATTCTTATTCATTGCAATTGAACTAGTACCCCACTTGCTTTCATTTAAAGCAGCCGAAAATGCCAGTAAAGCATTAGTACCATATTTTTCTTCAGCCTCTTTAAAATAAGTGCCAGTTCCATACATTTTAGATTGTATCTCATTATATTTAGCTGATATTACATTATCAAAATCAGCAGCCGTATAACCCGTAGTTGACCTAGAAGTTAAATAAACATAATAAGCATAGTGAGGATTATCTTTATTAATGCTTCTAGAATAACTACCGCTTCTATAATCATCAAGCATGCTAGTTAAATTAGAATAAAAATAATTGCCATCAAAACTATAATACCAAACATCTTTAGATAAATACGAAGGTGCTGTACCTAAATTAGTAAAACTATCAGCATAGTCTACCCCACCATAAGTCGTAAAATGATGAATTAAATTGCCAGTAGGCCCATAATTTTTATAATATGTTCCAAGTGAACTATTATAAGGTGTAACCCAATAACCACCAGCCGCCCAGCAAGTTTTACCATTATAACTAATTTTATACCACGTATAAGTAGAATCTTTATAAGTATCAGTATAATTAAAATTATAACTACCAGTAACTGAAGCAACTATAGAAGCGCCAGTAGAATGATCACTTCTTAAATTAACACCGCTACCATTTATATTAATCATATTTCCCCCTAAAAGAGAAATAGGTGTTACCACTCCATTATTAATATCTGTCCAGCCAGTAAAACCACTTATCATAACTTTTACTCTGCCATTATCAGAATATCCAAGCACTGCCGCATCAATACCATAAGACGAATTAATAGAAGTAAACGCACTCGTAGAATTACTCTCACGGTAAAGCGGATACGTACTTTTGCCACTAGGTTTAAATTTAAAAATAGCATATTTAGAATCTACAGGGACTCCATCTTTATAAATAGTTGCAACCGCACTTTCAGAAGAACTTTGATTATTCATAACATTAAGGGCATCACTATAACGACTATAAGTTCCAACCACTTTATTATTAGCTGAAGAACTAACCATTTCAACTGAATAAGAAGAAACCGCTTTTACACTATAAAAAGGGACCAAAATTAAAAATAAAAATAATATAAAATTAAATACTTTTTTCATAATGTGCCCTCCTTATCTACCTACAATAATTATACCAAAAATAAAGCATGCTTATAAAGCAATAATATATAACTATACATATATTTACACAAATCTTTAAATATGTTAATATAAGATAATAAGAAGTGATATTATGAGTAATGAAATAGCAAAAAAAAATATAAAAAAAGCACTACTAAATCCAGATAACAAATTAGCCTTAATACCAAATTGGCTTAGTTTTTCAAGGGTTATTGGTAGCTACGCTATACCAATAATGATATATACCGGATCTAAAACATCAACCTTATTTTCAGTTATCGGCCTTGTTGGAATTTCAGACTTTTTAGATGGCAAAATCGCAAGACTTCTAAAAGTAGAATCCGAAGATGGTGCCTTACTCGATGCCGTATCAGATAAATTTTTTTCAATAAATCTTATATTAGGAATCCTTCCAAAAGCCCCAATTTTTCTAATAAACGGAGCTTTAGAAAGCCAAATTTCATATATAAACAGCAAAGCATACTCTGAAGAAAAAAATCCTAAAAGTTCCTTCCTAGGGAAAGTAAAAATATGGCCACTATCAATTGGATTAGGCTTAGGATATTTAAGTATTGCGATGAAAAAACAAGGAATAAAAATAATTAATCCAGACAAAATAATGCTTTTAAGTAATATATTTAGTGCAGTAACTATCCCTTTAGAAATAATAAATCTAAAAGAATACAAAGAAGCAGCAGAAAAAAAAGAGGAAACAGACCCTATAAGAAAAAATAGCCAAAATAATATTTCTTTAAATAAAGAAAAAAATATTCCATTAATAATTTATGAAAACAAAAAAGAAGAAATAAAAACAAAAGGAAAACAAAAAAAGCTTTAATCAAAAAGCTTTTTTATTTCATTTCTTATAATCAATGCTTATAGCGTAATTACTAATTATTTTATTAAATAGTTTTTCTATTATAAATATCACAAATAAATTTTCTATTTCATTTTTTTCATCAAAAAACCTTAGAAAAATCTAAAGTTTTAAGTTAATTTAAAAAATATCATATAACCTAAGAATAATACATAAATCAAATATAAAATAAAGCCATTTACCATTTCAAATTTAGTAGATTTATATTTAATCCCAACAGCCATAGTAGAAAATACTCCGCCAATAAGCCCTCCAATATGTGCCCAGTTATCAACCCCAGAAAGCATAAATCCCAAACCTAAGTTCAAAATTATTAAAGGAATAATTTGAGATTTAACCACACTATCTAGATAAACTCTATAATGATATCCAAAGTATGTAAGTGATCCAAGTAAGCCAAATATTGCCCCAGAAGCTCCAATACTATAGTTATTACTAAAGAAAATTGAAAGCAGACTTCCAGCAAGACCACTTAATAAATAAACAACTAAGTACTTCCATTTGCCCAAAAAACTTTCAAGCTGCATACCTATAACATAAAGAGCATAACAGTTAAACGCTAAATGCAGTACATTACCATGTAAAAATATACCTGTAATCAATCTATAATACTCACCATTAACTATAGCTATTCTATTAACCGCAAATGGTATATAATTAAAAAACTGACAAATTATAAATACCAAAACATTAATTGCAATTAAAACATATGTAATAATAGGTTTTCTCATTTTAAAAACGTCTTCATTCATTTTCGCATCTTCCTCATTTTTCTTATTTATATCATCCGTAATTTTAAGGAAAAGTTCAAACCCATTTTCTTTAAAATCAGTATCTTTAGTAATATCTGGAAAATGAGTAGTAACAAATCTATATTTGTTTAAATCATCAGTCGTTTTGATATTAGCAAATTCAATATTATCTTCATGAAATTGATTCATATTAACATTATCACCCAAATTAACAAAAATACTTATTGCCCTTAATTTCAAAGATAAAGTTTTTTTCTTAATAGATTTCATTAAAGACTTTGTTTTAAATAAATCAAATTTAAACTGTTCATCATTATGAATATA
>AUXO011417562.1_pt1 | contig 10114 bp, 5 predicted proteins | sample 768731 | NCBI WGS metagenome assembly AUXO01 (sample SAMN02715735, study PRJNA202380) | gut metagenome | biome: sheep rumen | host: Ovis aries | place: New Zealand: Palmerston North | reverse complement strand
CTGCAGTCAGGATCAGAGCTCCGTATCTCTTATCCAGGTAATACATGACATTTAAAAGAGACATCACAAGAACCTGAAGACTTACACCTACAAGATCAATATAGAAAAGATTCAGATAAATAAGATCAATGCCAAAGGCTGATAGAATATCCTTAGCAAAAACCAGCAGCAGAGCCAGAGTTATCCCCTGAACCTTGAAAATCTTGTAAAGACACTTTCTGCAAGACTCAATCATCTGATCCTTGTAAAGAGTAATAGTGCTCAGAGACCCACCCTCTCTTACGGAATTATAGAATTTAAAACAGTTCTCTGTAAAATCTGTCTCAATTCTCATAATAAATACCGCCATTCCAGGAACTACAGCCAGATAAGCTAGGAAGATTGGAAGATCGTAAATATAAGAGGCTCTCATTACATCTATCTGAGCATATGAAGTCTCATTTCTGAACCAGAATACGAATTTATCAGCCCATACTCCAAGGTTATAGAACAGACCGCAGAATACAAGTGAAACATAAACCTTATGAGGATTTAAGAAATCAAATCTGATAAAGCAGAAACCAGGCATCGAGCGCACTACCTGAAGCAGGAAGGCAAATGTAAGAATACCCTGTGATACACAGAATATAAACTCAAGACCTAAAAGACCAAAAGGAGGTATTGACCAGGCAAGAAAAACCATGAGACCGTAACCGGCAAACATGGTTATAACAATACGGTAATACTCCTTCATACCAGACAGGAAGATAATCACAATCCACTGATTGGTCAGAAGTACAAAAGAGGCCAGCATACAGATTCTTACAGAAAAATCGATGCTTGGAAGAAAATTTAACAGTAAAAATCCTACCGCTCCTGATGCTGCTGTTAAAAACAGCATAGCTCCGAACAGGTTAGGAACAATTCGGTTATTCTCTCCCCTGAATTCGCAGTCAGCCACGAATCTTGAGAAAAGGATCTGGAAAAATCCACTTAGTATAAGCGACCCTGCCATCATATACGTTACCGAGATCAGAAACTGAATAATCAGAACTGACGGATAGATAACATCTATACTGATGATACCAATAATCATCAGAGCCATGATTGACAGTACCCAAGGGCCAGAACTTACAATTGAAGCTATACCGTAAGCCTGTATTACTGAAGTTAGGGAATCCTTTTTAAGGATCTTCCTTAACTCAAAGCCTATTCCCGCCATCTATACCCTCTTGATAAAGTTTTCTGTAGGAATCAAACATCATTGATTCTTCATAATGTTTCAACACACGCTCGCGACCAATGTCACCGGTTTCACGCCATAACTTATCGTCACTCAGGAAATGGTCAATCATTTCTACACCCTGAGCAGGATTTGCTATTGATATGACTTCACCTGCATGACCAAGATTTGGAGACTCGTTCTTTGCACCATATAGGATCTCAGAACAGGCTCCAACATCGGTTGCAATACAAGGAATACCACTTGCCATAGCTTCAAGCAGAACCAGAGGCTGGGCTTCAGAAATTGAAGTCAGCATCATAATTCCAATCTGAGGCATAATTTTGGCCACATTCTGGTTTCCAGTGAATTTTACATGCTCCTGAAGCCCCAGACTCTGTACCAGATTCTCACACTCTGACACATACTTTGGATCTTCTTCCTTAGGACCAACTACCCAACCTTCAAGATCCGGGTACAGCTCCAATGCGCCTCTGATGGTACGGATAAAGGTTTTAACATCCTTAATGGAAACAACTCTTCCAACCAGAGCAACTACATGAGGAGGAGTCTGGGGTCTAAGCTTGTAAGCTTCCTCAAAGCGATTGGTCTTAATACCGTTAACCACAACTACGGTCTTATTTTCCGGAGCTCCATCAATTACCTGACGAAGTCTGTTTCCTTCAAACAAAGCAGTGATTCTGTACGCTTCCTGATATGCTGACTTACCCATCTGCACAAAGAAATTGATCCAGATCCTGCGGATTAGATCCATACCTGAATGCATGGATATATCCAATGAGTCACTTTTACTCTTAATCCAGGTTGCAAGTGACAGGTCAATCTTTCGCTCTTTTGTATAGATACCGTGCTCTGTCAGAAGGAAAGGCACGTTATTGGAGGCGTGAGCAAGCGCACCAAGGAAACCGGCATAACCTGTTGATATTGAGTGATAGCATTTAGCCTTAGGAAGATGAGCCGCAATTCTGCAGAGCTCAATTAGAGGCTGGTATAAGGTTCTGTATGTCCAGAAATAGTCCACAAATGAACCTTCAGCATCAATTGCATCATAACGCTCTGTGAGAATATCCCAGGAGTCTCTGCTATACAGAAGATCATTAATAGCATAAGGATCAGTACCTATAGCGTTGGCAAAGTCTCTTAATACTTCATGAGGAATAGGCTTTTCAGGGTTATCAAAGGAACTGATAACCTCTCTCCATAGGCCAAAGTCCTTGTTATTGGCTTTCTTAGGCATCTTCTTTGACAGATTCTTATCGTCAGGAAGAATATAGTGCATTTCCATGCCAACAACATTTGAAGGAAGTTCATAGGCCATTTGCTTGTAAGCGCTTCTCTGACCACCAATGAACACCAGATAGAATGTGTATTGTGGCATATTGCTGATAATCTGATGTACCCAGGAGGAAACACCGCCGCGAACAAACGGATAGGTTCCCTCAAGCATCATGCAGATATCAGACTTTGCGCCTACATTAAAGCTGGCATCTTTCTTCATCAGCTCTTTGTAGACTTCACTAACACTCTTTTTTTCTTCACTATTTGGCATTTAACCAATACTCCCTGATGTGAGAAAGTTTTGAGCCTTCAGAGGTATAAAGAGAGCCCAGGTATGTTTTTACAGAAGCATAGTCTCGCATTCTGAAAGCGCATTCAGCCAGATATGTATTTACCTGAGAATCCAGCATCTTTGCATTTTTTGCTTTCTGAAGCGCAATCATAGCTGGCTCAATTTCGTTAAGCTCAAGCAGAATTCGACCTAAAAGCAGCTCAAAATTGCCTCTATCTTCTATTTGAATAGCTTTCTGACACCATTTTTTGGCGTTGTTAAGATAGTGCTTAACCAGAACTGTATCGGCAATTCCAAGATAGCAGATTTCCCAGAACTGCTGGGCAATATCGTAAGCAATATCTGCGGAATTGTTTTGCTCGAAGGAATCCTCAAGTCTCTTAATATTGTCGGTAATATCCTGCTCAATAGGGTCAAGCTGAGAATATGCCATGAGACGAACATCATCGGCAGGATCTCTTAAGGCAATCTTATAAAAGGATATTCTCTGATCTCGTGGCAGATGAGATACAGAGGAAATAGCCTCTACTCGTCTATCTGTGTCAGGTGCATTTAAAAGAATATCCTGCAGAGCACCGGTACCCAGCTTGGTATACATCATGTCACGTGGATGTGAAGGCAGCTCTTCCCTTGGATTGTGAATCCACATAACCTCATCCTTTTTTCTTGGAAGGTTCATGGCAACAACCACACATACAAACAGTCCGATAAAGCCGACAACAGGAAGGAACATGCACATCAGAAACATGAAGACCACAGCAAGATAAGGGTTCTGTGATTCTCTCATTTTAGGAGGCAGCATCATATACATGGCATAAGATGCACTTATACTTGCAATAAAATGAAAAAGTGAGAATACCAGAAGTCTCCTATAGAGCTCGGCATCTGAAACAGCGTAAACAGCAGCGCTTATATCACTAATCAGGCTTAAAACAATAAGAAAAATCGTCATCTTTTAAATCCAGTTTTTTAAGCTCTGAAATCAACTGTTCATTTTCGACTGATACATCCAAAGGACCGGTAAAATCAAGCTTGATTGCACCATCTGACTCTTTGGTCATAAGACGATCAACTCGGTCAATGTACAGCTGAGCCTGTAGTTTTGATGTTAGAGGCAGCAGAACAACAAGAATAGTTTCGCCATCATTATTTTTGCGTTTCCAGTAGATATCGGCACCACGTCGAAGAGAAATAGTCTTGTCAAAAAGAGCTAGAGCTGCATCTGTATAACCTTTACAGAAAACAATACTGCTGTTCTGTCCGTGGAACTTGTTCTCATCAAGAGTCTTCTTAAGATAGCTTAAGAACAGATCCTTTTCTGAAGTCTGAATTACAGGAGCAATTACACCTGTAGACATCATATCAGCGGCATAGGCGCTGACCAGATTTAAAATTGCAATATTCTGAGAGGTCAGAGTAAAGAACTTTACCTGAGAAACCACAACACAGGCATGCATAACACCGGTAGTATCAACTAATGGAATACACAGCTGATACTTTAGGGTTGAATCTGTCTCGTACAAATTAATAGGAGATAGAAGTTCCCTGCTCTCCAGCATGTCTTTTACCATACTGTCTTTTAAATCAAGATCTTCCATCTTACCGATTGAAGCAAGAGCCTTTGGATCAATTTTTCCATTTTCAACTCTATAGAGTCCAGCCTCTTCCATAACTACAATCGAAGCTAAAAGTTTCAGAACATGAGGGGCTAAGGTAGTTATTCTGTCGTGCTGATTTACCCCAAGTATTGGATATCTTTCGTTGAGTTTTTCAAGTTCACTGATACTTGAACGAAGACTTACCACCTGTCCAGCCATTCTCTGCTCTAACTGATCATGAGAGGAACGAAGCATGAAATAGTTTTGAGTAAACAGAGACAGTTTCTTTTTCATGAATGCATAATCAAGGTCATTGCGGTGAAGTCTTTCTTCCCAGACATCACGAAACTCTCCTGCAATCATGTTAACAACCAGCATGCCTACTGCCTGATAGTATGAAAAATAATCAGTGATATTGTGATATTTAAAAAATGACAGTGTCAGCACAATAGACAGTATTGCTGAAATAAAGCCCATGGAGAAACCATAGCGCAGAGCAACAATGACCACAAATACCAAAGGCCAGAAGAATTCAGATGTATTCTCTACAGTAAACACTGGAACCGGGCCGCTCTCATCGAAATAAATATCTATGGAATTCATCCAGATTATTGCTGAAATAGCAGCCACTACGACAGTTTCAACCCAAACAATCAAGGGCTGACTTGAAGCTCTGGTAACGAGTCGGACTAAGGCCTTAAGACTCTTATTCATTTATAAATCCCTTTCTGCGATTATCTGCTGTAGTTAATGTCGCTTAAAATGTTCTCTACAACCTTCTGACCTGCACCGTTCAGGCTCTCACGACCAAAACCTGATCTGCTGCCGGTCTTCTCATATACAATGTTGCCGTTTATATCCTTAATTCTGATAGTAACACTTACAACAGGCTCACCATCTAGACCTGCCTTGTAGTTCCACTCATCAACAGAACCTGAAATCACATAGTTGTAGCTTACAGTCTTAAGCCAGTCATTTGCCTTACGTGTTGTATAGGAATCATCAAGAATGCTCTTAAGATCCTTTGGCTCGTCAGCAGACTCATAAGCTACGTAATTTATGTTCTTTGCACTTAGTTCTGAACAGATAATAGTTCCGACATTTTCAGCTGCAAGAGGGGTATTTGACTGATTAACAAATGGCATTACCGCAAAGGTTGAACCGTTTGATACAGTCACACCGTTAGAACCTCTGTAGGTTGAGCAACCTGCTAAAGAAACAATTGCTGCTAAAATAATAAAAATTAGTTTTCTCATTTTGTTTGTTCCTCAAATATTAAAAAACCATGCTGTAACCGACTGTAATGACTACAGACTTATTTCCCTGACGATCTGCTGTCTGCAGAGATGACATCAGGAAGAGCTCATCCTGAGCTTTAAATAAACTTACTCCAACCCCTGCACTGATACCTGCATCCATCTTTTTCTCTGTAAAGTTATAACCTGTAAAGGCATCAAACATGAAACGAGGAGAAGGAACACTTGGGCCAGGAACACCAGGCTCACCGTGATTTGTGGTAAAACCTAATGCCAGATGCTTATACTGCTTGGATATATATGAATCTGAACCTAAACTGTTGATATTCTCATTATCAAGAGAACCGTTAAGTTTGTTAGTTTTGTTCAGAGGATCATCAGACAGATTGTTATTCTGATATAAACCAGCTACATATCCATAAACAGTCGGGTCTGAATTGAATACAGGTGTCATTGCCATAGCTTCCAGATCATATCCTGTACCCAGATTCTCATCGTAACGGGTCTTGTATTTGTGATAACGGGAGGTAAATACAAAATACTCACGTCCCCATGGATTTGCCCCGACACTCATCTGAGCATAATTATCCTTTCCAAGAACTGTCATCATGTGAGATAGAGTTGAGTGCTGATTTAAAGCTCCGGCAAAAGATACAGAGTAGCGTTCATCAAATCTGAACAGATAATCAAGTTTCACACCGTATCTTGGATCAGCGGCACCATCTGCAAGATCAGCTGTTAAGGCATAATCGTGCTTTTCTGTTTCATAAGAGATGGATCCAATAATTCGCTTCTCAGATTTAAGCTTATCTATAGCCATATCATCAGGAGCTTTAGATCTCTGATATACAGTAGCAAGAGAAAGCTGACCTAAAGAATATGGAGCATGATAACTAACCGTATAGGAGTGAAGTCCCCACTTTGGCTGAGAATTATAGACAGCCATCAGACTGCGGGACATAGAATTGTTGTCTGCAGCCATCTGAGATCTTAAAGAATTGTTAACTGATTTATCAGGAGAAACTCCTACTGTTCTCTTTGCAAGCTGATAAGCCTCAAGACGTTTGGTAAGCTTTTCAAGTGCATCATATCTCTCAGGCTCCTTGATACCTACACCGCGTTCTAGAAGCTCTTTAATTTTTGCCTTATCCTTGGTTCTTACAGCCAAAAGCAGTTCCTGACTGTCTGAAAGCGCATACTGAGCAAGAGATGAGCGTTTTCTGAAATAAATGGCACTCTTGATATCATTTCTGTCAATCAGAGTAGAAATAAACTGAGAAACCAGAGCCTGACTCTGAGTTGATTCAAGTTCTTTTCTGAGAACTGCCTCTCCTTTATCCTTTGAGACAAAAGTAGAGATGATAGAAGCAAGGGTCACATTGTTATCATCAAGACTTAACAGATCTTTAGTCTTAGTTTCAACAACAAAACGTCTTAGCTTATAGGCTTTGTCTGTGTAGCCGAGATCCTCAAGAACAGAGGCATATGACAGAAGATCAACTGCAGAAGGTTCACTGACTGTAGACAGATACTGCTCATACCAGGCCTTTGCTTCATTACCATACCCCAGCTCTGAAGCCAGACTTGCAGCTATCTGCCATGCATTTGGATTGGTTATAAACTTACTGCGATATTTCTTGTAAAGAGAATCTGCCTCTTTTTTATCACCGTTTAGAAGAGCAAGATTACATAAACCTTCAATTGCCTCTATATTAGAAGAGTCATTCTTCAGCATTTTTTCGTAAATGCCTTTTGCCTGCTTGTAATCACGCTCATGCATTGATAGTGCGGCTCTGAATGATAGAACCGCATTTGATCTGAATGAAGCAGGATCGTTTTTCTCAACAACCTTTAAAAGCTTCTGCATAAGCTCATAATTACCCTTCTCATTTGAGTAGGTCAAAAGCTCTGAGGCAATTGCAAAATCCTTCTTTTTTTCGTAATAAGCTATAAGCTTATCAAGATTGTGCTCATCAATAGGACCAATGCTGTTTAAAAGCTGATAGGTATTTGCATCTGATGAATTGCGATCAAGCAGAATATTCTGGGAGTATCTTCCAATTGAGTCATCATCACAGCTCCAGGCAAGAGAAGAAACCATGATCATGTAATCATCATTCTCTTCACTCCAGTTTTTTACACTGGTGAGAGCTGTCAGTGCCTTTTTATCCTCACCAAGCATTACATAAGCATTAGCTGCATATAAAGCTTCCTGGGAAGTTGGAACTCTTACAGTTCTTAAAGATTCATAAGCCTTGACTACCTGAGGATAATCCTGAACATAACTTGTAAGTCTAAGTTTATGGCCAAGGAGAACTTCATTCTTTGGAGATTTTTCAAGGAGACTGTCAACAGCTGAAAGAGCCTTCTCTGAAGCATAGGCTTTTTCCATAACATCAACAAAATCGTCATAGTCATCTTCTGCAACCAAGCCCTTCTCAAAAGAAGCGTCATAGAAGATTCCCATCTTCTCCATGTCTGCCAGAGCTCTTGATTCAGCTATTCCCTGTTCAAGCTCCTCTTTAGTTGGGTCAAAATTCAGTAATTCAAGGCTTAGACGCTGTGAATTTTCAATATCAGACTGCCAGGTATATACATCATGCAGTTTTCTGGCAATTTCAGGCTTATGATCCTGATGTTCATCTGAAGCATAAAGTTTCTCAAGAACATCCTTTGCCTTATCCAGATCCTGTTTTGAAACTGAAGTTTCAACCAGTTTCATGAGATTCTCATAGGTTGGCTCTTTCTGGCAAAGTGTTTCTAACAGCACTGCTGATTCGTCAAACAGACCAAGCTTGTTGGCAGTATCAATCTCTGCCTTTATAAAATTGATGTCATCCTTGAACTTACCGTCATACTCTTTTAAGAATGAAGCAAATAAATTCTTGTCAAAAGCTTCAACATAAAGTTTGAAAAGCTCTTTATACCCTTCTTCTGTTTCGTTGTTCAGGAACAGAGTCTTTCTGATTTCCAGAGCCTTATCATAGTGACCGGACTGAAGAGCTAAAGAATAAGTTTCGTTTAAAGTCTTATAATCAGGCTCTTCTATTTTGATGATATAGTCATAAGCACGGTTGGCATCAGAAATCTGGTAACAGATATTTACTATCTCATGGATCTGTTCTGGTGAGAAGTTTCTGTTTAAAAGAGCATCGAGCTCTGCCTTAACCTCAGTTATAACCTGTTCTTTTGATTTGTTGTCAATAGAATCAGACATGGCAACACGAGTCTTAAGATACAGAATAAAGGTATCTAATGCAGAATGGTCAGGGTCTTCCTTGATTTCAGGAGCCAAAAGGTCCATTACCTCATTGTAATTACCCTTTTCATACAGAAGTTTAGCCTTTAAATAGGGAATCATAGGATCATCTGGATTGACCTTCTCTAATTCTTGAAGATAAGTTAAAGAAACCTCCGGTGAATTTGTATCAGATATTTTCTTCTCCAAAGCTGTTAGAGAAGGAGATAACACATACACTGCACCTGCAGCTCCTGCTGCAAGTAAGGCAACTGTGGTCTTGTTAAGAAGACGTGTTTGCTTGCGGTTATTGTCTTTGTTATTTTTCATTTTAAAGAAAGCGACTATATTATCTTAGTTACAAATCAGAGTTCCGGAGATTGTTCCCTTATCCTTAGTTTCATATACCTGAACTGAAGACTCAGAGCTTTGAGTAAACTCATGAGAAGATACTAGCTGACATTTCTTATCTGACCAGACCTTCATCTTCAGAGGAATATAAGCAAGAATCTCAAAATCGATCCTGTTATTGTTTAGCTGCCATTTATTAACAATTCCATTGGCACTTTTCAGCATTGGATTGGATGTTCTATTCTTTTTAAAGGAAACATAACTGCGTTTTTTGTTTAGAATCAGATAATTACCATCTTCGCAGTCGTTAAATCCAACAAGGTTGCTGGATACAGGATATCCATATGATTTAGGGGTTCTGATAGAACGGATTCCTGTTGATGTAATAACAAAAGTTCCATCTAAGGTTTTAGCAAGACCTGTCTCATACAGTGTTCTGGCTCTCATTGCGTACTCTGAAAGATACATAGGAGTTACTTCCTGAGAGAGCGCATAGTCATACAGGGACTTCAGAGCTTTTAAAGAAGACTGATAGGTTCCTGAGTACATATGGTAGTAAATAGCAATTGTTTTCAGTCTGCGTGGATGACCAGTAATTTCAAAGGATTCAACAGCTCGACCAAAACCGTCAAAATGCTCAGTCCACTCATTTGTGTACATATTCTCATTCATCATAGGAGCATAAACCTGTACGCCATTGGTGGTCCAGTAGATCACAGGAGAGACATTGGTCAGGGAATCTTTTCCCTTTACAACCATGGTATTGCCGCCGTTTACATTGAGAAGACCAAGCTTTTCAACTTTATCAATGGCTTCCTTTGAAGGATCGGCATCACCAGACCATAAAAAGACCTTAACTTTTTTACCTGGAGGACACAG
>AUXO010333713.1_pt1 | contig 10114 bp, 9 predicted proteins | sample 768731 | NCBI WGS metagenome assembly AUXO01 (sample SAMN02715735, study PRJNA202380) | gut metagenome | biome: sheep rumen | host: Ovis aries | place: New Zealand: Palmerston North | reverse complement strand
ACAATGATGTCGCCAGCAGCTTTGCCGTGTTCCAAAGTCAGCTTTACACCTTTCCAGGAACACCTGTATTTACCCAATGGACTGAACATTCCATCTTCTTTTATATCAATAGTGTAATCTACATTCACATAAGTATAAGTCCACCCTTTCTGTGCGGTACTTCCCAGACAGAACATTGCGGCAATGATTAATAATAAAAATTTCTTCATAGTACTATCGTCTTTCCTGTATCTATATTGTTATAGTTAGAAATATTAATGTCACCGTTCCTTCTCAATCGTGATGGGAATCATCCGAAGCGTCATGCTTGTATCTTTCTTCCGACAATTCACCAACCATTTGTTGAAGTCGTCAAAGCTGAGTTGGCGAGGCAATCCGTCCTGCAGGTTGCCATCCACAGCCTTGACAAACTGGTTGGGTGAGAAGATTACATAGATTTGGTTGTGTTCAGAGGAGCGTTCGCTGGTCATGATGTATTCATCCACCAATGGACGTTCTTCCGAGGGGGCTGACTTCTCATGGAAGAAAAGATAGTGACGGTTTGCCTCGATAGAGTAGATGCCTGTGGTCTGATTGCGGTAAGGTAACAAACAGAAAGCTTGGTTGTCGGCATCGACGAGATAGACAGCAAGGAAACCTGACACGGGGGATGTGAACGAGAGATAGAGGTCATCTCCATTCTTGAACAGGTCTGACTCAAACTTGTCTTCAATGCCGTTGCGCAGGATTCGTGCCTGGTAGTCGATGGATGCTGAGAGGATTTCGCGTGCTTGACCTTTCACCTTCACCGACACCACCAGCATGCCATCCTCGTACATTGTATTATATATAGGGTCGCCTATCGTCTCTATCCACTCTCCCTTCACCTCACTGCCTCCGATGCTGGTGAAGTCGATGCTGGACTGTCCGTTTCGGTTCTTCACCTGTGTGGCGTTATATTGCGACACTATCGTGCCGAAGGCATCCGCCAGTGCCTGTATCTTGGCTCTATCGAGTGCAGTCCTCCTCGCTTGCTCTAGTGTCACATTCTCTGGCGCATGGTAGGTGTATTCACCCTCCACCGTCTTTAGTTTCTGGCCAAAGACAGGAAGAACGAACAATGCTATCAGATGTGTAAGAACGAGTTTCTTCATTACTTCAGTTTGTTTTTTTCAATTGCTTGTCACGGCAGAGGTGGCAGTAAGGGTTTGAAGTTTGCTATTCAACACAATGGAGCATGTGAGACACCTCATGTCGGATTATTGATATTCAGTTTATACTTGATAACACGCTGATTGAGTGTGAACACGACAAGAATCGTGTTGGGTTCGTCGGCAATGCAATCTGAATCATCAAAGGTGATGACCACTTCCCCATCACGGCTGGCGCAATGCAGGTTGGAGGCACACTCGGATTTCAGTTTCGGCATCGTGGCGCATCCGATTTTTCGTCCCTCCAACGTTAACCAACATCTGTATTCCCGTTGTCCAATGCGCTTGCTCTCAACCACCAACTGCGAGTATATCCGCTTGTATGAGTTGATAGCCTGTTGGGCCCAATCCTTTCGACGCTTGTCGAAGAAATAATCTTGGGCTTCTTTCAGCTTATTGATTCCGTCCTCAATGTCTTTCACCGCCTCAATCTTCTGTATGTCTTTCTCTGCAGTCCTTACCGTTTCTTCCATCTTCTGGTCAAGCTCCTCAAACTGGCTTTTCAGTTTCTGATAATCAGATTGAGGATACGGGTATAACATACTGAATACATATTGCCGCTCATGAGTCGCCTTATCTTCCTGCAATTCCCAATATGACTCCGTCGCTTTGGAAAGCGCAACTCCCGATATATAAGGCAGAGAGACGGCACGAGTGGAGCCTTCTTGTCGGAACGAAATGTTAGACTCCACTTGCTGCCCATGGGTCAACTGCTCGACAATGGTCTCGGTTGAATACTCGACATTTTGGGCGACCGATTGCAGAATCTGTACCTTCAAGCTAGTCAAAGCCTTCTGCTTGGCCGTTTCCAAATCTTTATCCGTTGCCGAAACGACCATGTAATCCGTCATCGTTCGTCCATACCATTCTGGACGTTTCTTTTGACTTCTGTCCAGAATCGTTTGTGCGTTGACACATTGGGTTGCCATCAACACGATTAGAAAAAACAAGCCTTTCATTCCTGAATTCTATTTTGTGAAGTATGTATGAAACGGACAAACCGACTGTCACGAACTTTGATGGCACGGATGAGCCGTAGCAAGACATCCGTTGCCTCACCTTCAGGGAACGAATCCTGCAGTTTGAGCGTTGTGGCATTCACGATGGTTCCGTTCTTCTTGTTATGTACTTTCAATGCCAGTTCTCCTTCGGCAACCGTATAAGGGCGCATTCCTCCTTCAGATGTCCGAGTGCCCGTCATTTTCACTGATGCTGCAAGGACATATTCCGATGCATCCGCATGGGCATCCATCCTCCCAAGCACCGCTTCCATCTTGTCTTTCAGTTCACCGCTTTGCTGTGCCGTAAGCTTTTGTTCCTTCGGTATCTCCACCATGAACTTCACCACAACGGAATCTTGCGCTATGACTGATGGCAAAACCATCGTCCAAAGCATTACTATCAACAGGATTTTCTTCATAAGCATCTATCTTTTATTACAGAATGAGGGACTCTTTCTTGGTTGACTAAAGCTAGTACAAGCTACTCATCCCCGATAATGACCGTAGCTTGCCCCAGCCCCTTCGCAATCACTTTTGTTGTTAGCACAAAAGGCTCTTTTTTCAGATACTTGGCCAAACGACGTGCAAAGGCATATGCATCAATCGGCGTACCATTCTCATCATGCACAGGGATTCGCACACTCTTATATTGCAACATGCTTTCCGTTGCGGCACCACGACTGAATCGGTGATTCACACTTTCTTTCGCAATATAAGCCGTAATCGCCTCTTGCAGATTGTCATCATCGAACTCCGTATTGAAGTCCACCTCCGCAGCATCCGACAGCAAGACATCAATGCTGACTTCGCGACCATTATCCCTTGTTTCCTGAAAGTGGCGCACCAACCGGTCACAGAACACATCCATGTGCGCCAACACAGCCTCTTCCAACAACGTGGACAAATCTGCCGAGAATGAAGGCTTTCCGGTGCCTTCTGCACCGGCCACTTGTTTGTTCGTGTAGGAATCTATCGCTTGCAAATTGAATGTCACCGACTTCTTCGGTCCCATTTCGTTTACCTTCCAAGTGAGTTGCAGAACAATGTCTGTTGCTGCCGAAGTGTACAATTCGTCAATCGCAGAGACGCGTATGCTGTTGCCTTCTGCATCCGTGTACAGTTTTCTTTCCACATCTGTTTCCGACAACGCCTTTAATGCCGATTCCAGATTCTCCAACGGGAATCCCCTATCACCCATGATGATGTTTATCTTCGAAATGACATTGATCAGGTCCGTGCTGCCTGCAACAGCGCGCCTGTAATCAGGATAGGAGTTTCCACTGGATGACTGCATCATAAAACCATGCTCTTGGCACCATGCGTTGCTGGGAATCACCATCACGCTTGGCTTCATCATCTGTGCAGAAACAGATAACGCTGATACTGCCATCAACACAAGACAAAAGAGAGTTTTCTTCATAAGCCTGTCATTAGAACAATGTGGATAATCCTTCTATTATTTTGTTCTCCTCCAGCAAACGTCTGAGTTCGTCCTTTCTTACAGACAAGATGGCCGAGATACGAAACTGTTTCTTGGGCATCTTCAAAATCTTCAGCGACCCTTTAACGATATCTGCATAGGTTGCTAGTCTCCCATTATCAGCAAAGAACGGCAAGAAGAAATCGCTTCGGGATTGTTCTGTTTCACGTTTGGGGACAATAGGTCTATAACCAGAACATTTGTCCGAAGCCGACACCCCTTGAAACAACACACCATGTATGGCGGCCTTACGCAGACGTTCTTCCACCATCGAGTTCGGATTCGACACCGTTACGGACACATTCACAAGGTATGTCCCTTCAACCCCTGTTCCAGCACAAATGACTTCATACTGTAACGGTTCCTCCTTCTCTTTTGAGAACGATGGCCAGATATTCAGCATTCCAACAAGGACAAGTAGTATGTAGCGTTTCATTCTTAAGTATTATCCATTGTGTTAAATTCCTATTTCTCTATCTCCCTGATGAGCATTCCTGGATAGAAATCCGAACCGCTCACTTTCTCAAATTCTGTAGCGTGCAGCTTCGACTCCGGGGTATCCTCCTCATCTGCCCCATAACGATTATCCCAAATCTTTCCATCAACAGGGCGTATCACGCCAACCTTTTTATAAGTAGTCCTTCCGTCTTTGTCAAGCTGAGGCTCTAAAACTTCAAAACGTGAATCTGCAGTCAAGTCCTCCTTCATTCCCACATGAGCACACAATGGCGTAGTGCTTACCAATGGTGCTTTTATTCTGAATGGTCCAAACTCATGCTGCAACTCTGCAAGATTCTTGTCCACCGCACGAGTGCAGACTTTCCTAATCAGCTGCTCGTTGGTCTTCACACCACTCATAACGGTCTTGCTGCTCTTGCTCTGAACCATCCCGACATATTCCAGTTTGAAAAGCTTATTATCCGCATTATAAGCCGCTATCCGACTTTGGTCCTTTTGAGGGTCTGCAGTGTAATACTTGGCATAAAACTCATTTGCTATATCCTCATTCCACGACAATCGGTACAGATACGATGTGATATTGACAGCAAAACCTTTAATCTTATCCGTTACAGAGCCATACAGCCAATCCAATCCTTTCCCTCCAAGATCAGAATCAAGCATCATGGATCCCACGTCGTTGTTTTTAAGCACAATGGAAGATGCAACAGCGGTTGCCATGATGGCAACCTCTTTCACTGTGTTCCATGCCGTGGAGCGATCTATATACCGGATATCATGGAAAATCACAAAGGTGTTTCCAATTAGGTTTTCTCCTGCATCCTCCAACATGGCATTGCCGATGGCGTTCCTTGCTGCTATATCCCAATCGGCTGCCGTTGCATTGTAGAAGCCACGTTCTTTAATTAGCTCCATATCAAACCCAGTGGACTTAGTGTGGTTAAACCACTTGGAAACCACACGCCTAGCCAATTGATTCTGCTGGATAAAATCATCTATCTCATCTTTGAGATCCTTATCTTTCGAGGAGAACACCACGTTCCTCACTTTCAATGCATGGTCATTGAAACGCTCTGGCATCGGGTTCTTGCCCAACACATATTCAATCTCCTTATTATAAGCATATTGCGGATGCTTAATGAAAATAGGATAGATGGAATTGCGCTGGTAATGATACGCCTCATCCTCCTGCTGTGCAAATGCAGGAACCGAAGCTATCATGAAAAGCATAAGTCCACAGATTGTTGTTATTCGTCGTCCCATTCGCTGTCGGTATCAAAAGTATCATTATCTGGCAATTGTGTAGGGAACAGCCCCTTCTTCTTCAAGGCAGCTTTGTTTTGCGTGTACAATTCTGCCAGCCGTGGTGACGCAGATGGGAAAGTACGGAACTTTTGTATCTCAATATCATTTGGCACACACAATTCTGCATCATCCACCTCACGCTCCACCACCTCAGTGACAACTTCGCTGTGATAGTAATTTCCTTTACCTTTAGCAAGTGCATATTTTACGTCCTGCTTTTGGTCAAGGACCATCTTCAGCAATAAGCCAGAAGATGGCATATCTGGATTCTTTTTTTGCCAAATACTATCCACATCAAATTTCTCACAAACCGCATAATGATAGATGACGGTACTGGCTTTCTGCAATTTGGCAGCTTTATAATCTTGATTGATAGACTTTGTTCCCTCATATATCACACAATCGTATCCGCATATCTGGGTCGTTTTATCTGTTTTATAGAATTCCCCCTCTTGTGAAATCCCATATGCGCTGTTCATATGACCGATGCTATAGTATTTGTTCAGCGGATATTCTGCACCAGCCTTTAACTCGTCATAATAAACGATAAAACGATCCTCCGCAGGCAGCATAACGACATGTTTTCCCAATCGGGTGTCATATTCATGTTTGCTGCCATTCTTATAAACAACCTTGATAATATGCTTCCCTTTATAATCAGTTGCCATATTACCCATAATCATTGTTTTCCAAGTTACTTCGCCTTGAAAAAGAGGCTTATCTTGTGCCCGACAGGCAATAGCCGTCAGACACAAGATAATCGTCATTGTAATAGAATGGTATTTCATATCATCAGAATTTATGAACAGCACGTGATGCAATAGGGCTTTGCTTACGTGCAACATATGGGTATGCTTTCACTGTGGGGACGAATTCAAATGTACCTTTCTTATTCTTGCCGCCAAGCATAGCTCCTTTCAAGCGACTTCCCTTATCCTCTTTGAAGTACATAATATAGGTGTTGCCTCCCTCAACTTCTGTTGAACAATACATCATGTTGAATACCAGAAAGCCTGTAAGACCCGCCTTCATATAAGTTGTGAAACCTTGATACGTGTCTTTCTTCACTTTGCCGCGCAATTCTTTGATGGTCTTATTCAACTCCTTCAAATGGTCTGCATCATATTCTTCACCACCGTTAATAGCCACTACCAGTTTCTTCAACTCGTTTTTGGCTGGGATATACCATCCATCGCCTAATTCACGAGCCCATTTGAACAAGGGGAAGTAGTCCCAAGTGATACCAGTTTCATTGATGTACTTCTCTATCACTTCCATGTTCTTTTGGCCGTCATTCTCGTCAAAGGCTTCAGTGTCGGTGGGGACAGATTTATGGGCCTTATCCTTCTTGGCCACAAAAGCCCAATCTGCTGCGGAGTCATCAAGTGACATGATAAGGCCATGCTGACCCGATGCATCCACATCTATAACGATTCCTTTCAAACCATTGGTGTCGTACACATCACCAACCTTATAGTTTTGGGCATTCATTGCTGTTATAGATGCCATCAATGCACAAATTGCAATAATACTTTTTTTCATAGTTTTTGGGTTTTAGAGTTAATAATAAGTTAATTATAATGGTTTATGTATTTACCACCCCAACAGCTTGTCGAGCTTGTTGTGCAGTTCTTCGCCCTTCTGCTCCAGTTCCTGACGCACAGCCTTCTTGGCTGCCGCCTTGGCCATCTCCTGACTGTAGGCAAGGCGCACCAGCACTTCCTTGTTCTTGTTGGGCTTGGTACGATATACTTCCATCACAGGAATGGTGCGTCCGATGCTCTGCGAGATGAGGTTCTTGGCAGCAGAGATAGTCTGCACGACAGAAGCTGCTTCTTCGGCTTCGAGCTGCTTGTTGGCAACGGTGTTCTCAATGAGCGCTGTCACCTCCGTCTGAATTTGACCAGCCAGGTTCTGCTTGGCCAATTCGATGGCCTGCATCTTGGCAGCGTCGTAGTTTTCACCGATGCTCATTGCTTCCGCCATGATGTACTTGGGGAACATGTCCTCGTCATATTCCATTTGCATCAGATAGGACTTGTCCAACTGCTTCTCGATGGGAAGTGCGCCAGGAGCTGTCTGCCAACCCTCCTTTTGGAGTTTCTTGGCATCTTTTCGGGCCGTTTTAGTGGCCTTCTCGTTGAGCTCTGCCTTTGAAAGTTTCTTGATTTCCTTGCGTTCCTGGAGCTGTTCCTTGCTCAGTTGCGCATAACTCATGCTAGTGCCTGCCAATAGACAGAGGCTCATGATAAAAAGTATCTTTTTCATGTCAGTAAAGATTAAGGTGCCTATAGCCTCCCAGATTCAGCGGTTAGTAAAAGTTGTTCGCAGCATGAGAACAAAAGACGTGGGAGTGCTCTTCAAAAGACGTCTATTTCAATAAAATGTCATGACAGGCCACCCCGAAGGACCAACCATGTCGGGGGCAAAGATACAATGATTTTTCTTAGAAACAAAGAAAAACGAAAAAAAGTTATCAATATCTCCTCTTTTTTTTTCACTCTTTCTACCTCTGCCCTCTGTTCATAAAAGGTAAGCCTTCTCACGGCAAGATTGATTCCTTCTGCTCAGCTATTATAGCTCCATATCGTCATCCTTGTGAACACTGTTGAATATCCACCGATTTCTCTTGCCCGTATCCACTTTCTTCTCACGCCCGTCATCACCGAAAGCTTTTGCCTGTATCCACCGCGAAGAAGGCATCAGCGCCTACGCTGTAGTGCTGCTGGAGAAAAACCGATAACCCACATCCCGTTTATCCCTCCAACTCCCCAGAATTCATCATCCATCACACGTCAAGCCTCTCCTTCCAGCACGAAACCACATGCGCAGGAAGGAGCTCACTTGCATCCCCCAAATGGATGGAGTTGAAAAACACCATGAACCGAATTTAATCAATAATTGAGAATTGCCAATTGGGACAGGCCTCGAGGCCTATATTCGTGCTATTCGTGTTCGCTAAAAAAACAACACCCCACATTGCAAATTATCAATTATCAATTGTCAATTACCTACTCAGTTTCTGCTGCTTTGGATGTATCTTCCTCCGCTGACAGTACCTTCATATAATCTACAGGATGGAGTGACACCACGTTTGAGGTGTTCTCTTCACCGAAGTCGCCATTGGTGATGCTTGCAAAGCGGTTGAAGAAAGCCTTCAGTTTCTCCAGCACGGCATTCTTCTTCTCCTCCCGATTTCCCTTGCCGCCAAAGACAGGCATGGGAGGCAGCACTTTCGTGATGGCAACGCCTGTGGTGGTCACATAACCGTCTGCAAAAGCCTGTTGCACGAACTTTCTTGTCTCTTCGGGCTTCAGATTCTCCTCTTTGATGATGGCATTGAGTTCCTTTTCTTTTTCTTCTCTCACATACTGGTACCATTCATCATACACATCCTCCTGCTCGTCCAGAATCTGCCCAGGCGTTGGTGTCATGCGCTCGATGAACTGCATAATCAGTTCCTTCTTATCTCTCAAGTCAGGACTTGAATCCACCGCCTTTTGAATCTTCACGATGATGGTCTTGTCCTCACCGTTCTTGCCTTGATACTCCCTGATGAGTTGCAGGATGTAAGGGATGTCTATCTGAATCTGCTTCACCAGTTCCGTCTCAAACACCAAGTCATCCACAATGTCATCCTTCTCTCCTCCTCCGTTACCACCTCCCGAATTGGTCAGTTCAGCACGAAGGTCTATATACCAAGACAGGTAATCCTGCTTGTCATATTCAGAGATGCCCCGCTTCTCCTCCGTAAACTCGTCAAACACGCTGAGCAAGTTCTGCATCTTCAGGAAGGCACCGAACAATTTCACAAACATCTTCTTTTCTTCGATGGTGAAATTCGCAGGGTTCAGCGGCAAGGCAAATTGAGCCAATAGCGTTGCCACTATCTCCATGTAGCCCATATGCTTCTTTCCCTTCTCGTCCACAAATCCCTCATAATAATCCTTGAAGGGACGCATGATGGCAATGCCCTTTGCACCCGTGTCGCCAAATAGTGCCAACGAGTCATTCGTTTCCTTCTCCAGATTGCGGAAGCACACAATGTTGCCGCAATCCTTGATGCTGTTCAGGATTCTGTTGGTGCGGCTGTAGGCTTGCAGCAATCCGTGCATCCTCAGGTTCTTGTCCACCCACAGCGTGTTCAGCGTCTTTGCGTCAAAGCCTGTCAGGAACATGCTCACCACAATCAGCATGTCCACCTCTCGGTTCTTCATTCTCAGCGACAAGTCCTTATAGTAGTTCTGGAACTTCTCGCTGTCTGTCGAATATTTGGTGCCGAACCATCCGTTATACTCTGCAATGGCACGTTCCAGAAAATCTCTCGACGTGGCATCCAAACCTTCTGTTGCAGCAGGGTCTTCATCGTCCATCAGCCCCATTGCATCATCCTCCGCTTCGTTGGCAGAGAAGGTGAAGATGGTGGCAATGCGCAGTTTCTCTGCCCTTTCTGCCTGTTGCTTCTGAAACTCCTTGTAGTAGGCTATTGCCATCGGAATGCTCTCCACACACAGAATCGAGTTGAAGCCACCCAGCTGGTTTTTCTGCTTGGCAGCCTCTGCCTTGTTGCTCTTCGCCACATCAGCCACATTCGTGATGATGCTGTAGGTGTATCGCTGCTTCTGCTTCGTCTTTTGGGCATAATGCTCCAGTATGTAGCGCACGTTGTTCGCAATGCG
>AUXO016632953.1_pt1 | contig 10115 bp, 6 predicted proteins | sample 768731 | NCBI WGS metagenome assembly AUXO01 (sample SAMN02715735, study PRJNA202380) | gut metagenome | biome: sheep rumen | host: Ovis aries | place: New Zealand: Palmerston North | reverse complement strand
ATTTCTTCAATTCACGAATAGTTTCAAGAATATAATCAGTGAGTTCTGCTGCAGAAGCATCTTTTGTTTCCGTAGTAAGAACCACCTTTTTTTCTGTCACGGTACAGATTTCCAGTGCCTGATCGAGAATGGCTTTTCGATCAGCATAACCGATATGTGCCATCATTTCACCCATAGCACGGATCAGAGAGCATGGATTAGCGTAATTACCACGGCCATGACTCATAAGATACGGAGCCGTTCCATGAATCGCCTCAAAAAGCGCATACTGATTTCCGATATTGGAACTGGATGCGGTGCCGAGACCTCCCTGCTGCTCTGCCGCAACGTCGGTAACGATATCGCCGTACAGATTCGGAAGTACAATAACCTCCATCCCTGCGTTAAATTCCGGATCCAGCATTTTGGCAGCCATCGCATCCACCAGTTTGTCCTGTACTTCGATTTCCGGATATTCTTCTTCGCCAACACGATGAATGGTTTTTAAGAAATTGCCATCCGCCAGTTTTACAATATTGGATTTGGTTACAACGGTTACATTCTTTTTCCCGTTTTTACGGGCAAATTCGAATGCAGCACGGGCAATGCGTTCCGCGCCGGGTTTCGTGCACACCTTAAAATCCACTGCCAGATCCTCATTTACCTCGATTCCCTTATTTCCCCAAATATATTCTCCCTCGATATTCTCCCGGAAAAAGGTCCAATCAATTCCCTTATCCGGCATTCGAATCGGACGGACTGCCGCAAAAAGATTCAGTCCGCGGCGAAGCAACGAATTGGCGGATACCAGATTAGGATATGGATCTCCCGGACGCGGTGTCACAAAAGGTCCCTTGACCAGAACATCACATTTTTTACACTCATCCATGACATCCTGCGGAAGAGATTCCAACAGTTCGGAACGACGCTCAATGGTCATCCCTTCAATTTCGTGAAGCTCCACACGTCCGGATGCGATCTCCTCCTTCAGAAGCTCGTTTACAATACGAACAGCCTGTTCCATAATAATAGGGCCTATGCCATCACCCGGAAGAATACCGATTCTGATTTTGTCGAGCTTTGAGAAATCCTTTACTTCTCTATCCTTTTTCATGGTCTCAATGCGTGCGTCCTCGCTGCGGATCAGATCTCCAAATTTGGCCTGTGCTTCTTTGATTTGTTGTTCTGTGATCATGATATACTCCTTTACAATAGAACGAAAAAAACAATTTTGATTCTTATTCTGAATCTCTGAATATACTATTCCATGATTTTGTTTTTCAAAAAAATCATAAATTTCGCTTACACGAAAAAATAAAATATGCTATCATGCAAAATAATTATTGGTAGTCAGTGCGTTGGAGCGCAGCAAGACGAAAGATTCTTGCTGTAGCTCTCTTTTTTTTGCTGTTACCGAATGTATCAATAAGGAGAAACTATTATGCCAAAGAATTTATTTGAAGATGTTGTTTTTACTGCAGTTATGGCTTTTTTCATGGTCTATGGAATGATCTGCTATAACATTTCCATTGCAACCGGTGGTATGACCAATCCGGTATTTTTAATGGCACTGGGTGAGCTTAAAATCATGTGGCCGGTTGCCTTTGTGTTGGAACTTCTCGTTGTCGGAAAACTGGCACCGAAAATTGCTTTTTCTTTCATGCGCCCTACCGACCGTCCACAGTTTATTACGTATGCGATTTCCTTCTGCATCTGCTCAATGATGTGTCCGCTTATGAGTCTTATTGCCACTTTTCTTTTTAAGACACCATCCGTCGGAACCTTCGTGCAGACTTGGGCATTAAATCTTCCGGCTGCTTTTCTCTGGCAGTTCGTAGTATGCGGCCCACTGGTACGTACGCTTTTCCGACTGGTATTCCGGAGAAATGAAAAGGCAGACATCCAGGCCTAAATAACAGCCTGAACGGCTTCATATGGTACAGACATGGTCGAAATGGGATTCCCATTTCGGCCTTTTTTTATTCGATTGCAATCTCTTTTTCGATATAATCAATAAACTCCTGCACGATAGGGCGTCTTCGGGAATCCTTTCCGTAAATAAACCAGGTACGACGTTCCACCGGAGAACCATCCTTTTTGTGAAGCGGTATCAGATTTAAATGATATTCATTCAGATAATTATCCGGAAGAAAACATAAAAGATAGCCCTTATCTTTTGCCACGCTGCGAAATGCGAATTCGATGTACCCGGCATCTTCTGTTTCGGTTCCGATTTCTGTTCCATACTGCTCTCTCCACCAGTCGCGGATCAATACTTCCGTTTTTTCATTGGTTTGATAGGAAATCCGATTCCGGTTCGGCAAATCATCCAGACATACCGGTTCCTTCGTAAGACAATAAAGCTGTGTGTATTCCAGCAGATCCCGGTTTACATTTTCGCAGTAATCACTGCGGATAATGGCGGCATCCAATGTTCCGTCCAACACCATCTGGTGCAGTGCATCACTTTGTTTATTAACGATCCGATAATTCAAATTCGGATGCGCCAGAGTAAACTCATGCAAGGTATCGTCCAGAGAATACTTCGTATAGGTATATGCGGATCCCAAAACTAACGTTTCTTTTTCCTGCTGTTTCATCTGCTCAAATGTCTTATGGGTTTCTTCCAGAAAACGAAGATAATGCTCCGCCTGTTTTGCCAGAAATGCGCCTTCTTTCGTGAATACAATTCCCATTGCGGAACGTTCTACGATCGGCCCGCCAAACTCTTCTTCGATGGCTTGAATCCGTTTGGTCAATGTGGACTGCGTTTTAAAGACCATCTGCGCCGTTTTGGTAATACTTTTTGATTTACTTAGTTCATAGACAATTCGCCAATCGGAATCCTTCATAGTTACTCCTCTTGATAAGATATGGTTCCACCTTATCTGATGCAGAAAACCGTTCTTTTATTTCACGGTTTCAGAAAAATGTTACTGTTTTGAGTATACTATGTATCATGCTGGATAGAAAACCGATTTTCTTCATTCTGCAGGAAGGATTCCCTCTTCTATCAACTGCTTTTGCAGATGACGAAGCTGTCCGCCATCCAGAATCACCTCCTTTTGTGCTTCCGAAACATTCACTTTCGTTTTAAAGGAAATTCCTTTGGTCTTGTCGATGACCGTCACTTCTCCAGCGGCAATCTGATCCGGAAAGTTTTCAATCTGGAGCCAATCCATCTGTTCCACTTTGTCATAATCTTCCGGATTTTCAAAAAGCAGTGGAACGATACCATGATTGATCAGGTTCCCGCAATGAATACGTGCTATGCTCTTTGCAATAACGCATTTTACTCCCAGATACATTGGATTAATGGCGGCATGCTCTCTGCTGGAACCCTGCCCATAATTTTCCCCGCCAATGATAATGGATTTTCCCAGCTCTCTGGCGCGCTCTGCAAAGTCAGGATCATAGCGATGATAACAATACTTTGACATCAGCGGAATATTGGAACGCATAGAAGAAAATTCTGCTCCGGCCGGCGTAATATCATCGGTAGAAATATTATCTCTTCCTTTTAAGGAAATACGGCATTCCAGATTTTTTTCCGGTTTCTCCGGCACCGGAAGAGAATTGATATTCGGCCCTTTTATTACTTCTACCTTTTCTGCCTCTTCTTCCGACAAAGGTTTAATCAGCATCGCATCATCAACAAAATAATGCTCCGGTTCATGTATTTCGGAAAGCTTTGCAAGTTCCTCCGGTTCCATTACATCTTCTGCTGCCGCGAAGGTTCCTTTGATTGCGGTAGCCGCAGCCGATTCCGGCGATACCAGATAAATATTTGCATTCGGTGATCCTGCTCGTCCACGGAAATTCCGGTTGGAAGTCCGCACGGCAATTCCGTTTGTCGGCGGCACCTGTCCAATGGCGCAGCATGGACCACAGCTTAATTCCAGGATACGGACACCGGCATCTACCAGCATGGCAAGATACCCATCCTGCATCAGTTGTTTATAGATCTGTTTACTTGCAATCCCGGCCGTACATTGCACATTTTCGTTTACATAATGGCCTTTCATAACAAGTGCAGCTTTGGCAAAATCCGAATACGAGCCATTGGTGCAGGATCCTAGAAATACCTGCTGCACAACCGGATGTTCCTCCAGGCTCTTGATTGGTACAACACGATCCGGCTGATGCGGCAGCGCAATGAGCGGCTCCAGTGCACTAAGATCCAGTGTCATTTCTTCATCATATGCGGCATCTTCATCCGGCAGGAATTCTCGATACTTTTCTCCACGCTCTTGGGCATGCATAAAACGTTCTACGACTTCATCAGCCGGAAAAATCGAAGACGTCGCTCCCATCTCTGCTCCCATATTGGCAATCGTTAAACGTTCCGGCACCTCCAGTGTTTTAACACCCTCTCCTACATATTCAAATACCTTGCCCAAGCCCCCTTTGATGGTCACCCGACGAAGCATTTCCAATACCACTTCTTTCGCATTTACACCGGCACGAAGTTTTCCGGTCAGGTTCACCTTTACTACCTTCGGCATGGTGAGACGCATAGGGAGTCCGGTCATCGCGGTCGCCACATCCATTCCCCCGACACCGATAGAAAGCATTCCCAACGCACCACAGGAAGGGGTATGGCTGTCTCCCCCCATCAGCAGTTTCCCGGGTTCTGCAAAGCGGCTCGCATGCACCATATGGCAGATTCCATTTCCCGGTCTCGAAACATATACCCCGTACTTTTCTGCAACAGTGCGAAGATAAATGTGATCATCCGGTGTTTTGAAATCAATATAAAGCAGATTATGATCCAAATTGGATACAGAAATCTCCGTTCGCGCTCTCTTTAAACCAATCTGTTCAAATGCAAGATACGTCATGACCGCATTAATATCATGGGTCAATGTCTGATCAACCGTAACAAAAACATCTTCCCCCGGAACCATGGATCCCTTCACAAGATGTGATGAAATGATTTTGCGTGTCATATTTTCGCCCATATATAACCTCCGAAAACAGGATCTTTAACCAGTAACGATACATGTCTTTTCTGTAATTCATCTTACATCACATTCCTTAATTGAATGAAATGATCAGTTTTAATGTGGCCATTCAAAAAATAAATGGCCATATTAAAACTCTCTGGCCGGATATTACTGCAGACGTTCATTCGAAAGAAAACAAAAAAGGAATCTATTGTTTTGCACAATAGATTCCTTTTTTGTTTTCCACCTAATCTTTGTTTTAATATGCCATCTTGAAGATTTCCAGAATATCCTCATATGCCAGTTCTTTATAACCAATCAGAGTTCTGGTTTTTCCGCGGCTTGTGGCAAGAGCCATCGGTTCGAGATCGGCTTCTTTTATATCCAGTTCCCGTAAAGAAGTCGGCATACCGATGGACTTATAATAATTTTCCTGTAAATCAATGGCCTTTTCAATGCTGGACTCCGGATGTTCATAATCAATATCCACATTCCAGACTTCATGCGCAAACTGCGTCCAACGCGGAAGGTTTGCATGATATACATAGCGCGCCCAGCTGCACCACAACGCAGCCAGACCGGCACCATGCGCGACAGACGGATACATACCGGACACCTCATGTTCCAATTGATGCACCGTAAGCTGGAATTTTCTTCCGCATTGTGTCAGACCATTATGTGCCAGAGACGATGCCCACATCATATTGGCACGAGCGGTATAATCCGTCGGATTCTTCCAGGCATCCAGACCGGCCTTCATAACGCTTTTAATTACCGCAATGGCAATGTTATCCGTAAGATACGTATCCTCTCCCGGGCAGAAGAAACGTTCAATGGTATGCATGGCAATATCTACTGCGCCACAGGCTGTTTGGTACGGACTGACGGAATATGTCAGTTCCGGATTTTCAATGGCAAAATTCATCCGGTTACATTCTGAATTATATCCGCGCTTTTCTCCTGTTTCGGAATTGGTAATTACGCAGGAATTGGACATTTCGGAACCGGCTGCTGCCAGTGTCAAAATGCAGCCTTTCTTAAGAGTCTGGGCCGGAGAAGCTTTTCCAAGTGAAAAGTCCCAGACATCCACTTCCGGATTTGCAACGCCATTTGCAATATCCTTTGCCGAATCCATAACCGAACCGCCGCCGACAGCAAGTATAAAATCCACCCCTTCGCTGCGACAAAGTGCAATGCCTTCCCGTACTTTGGAAAGAACCGGATTCGGTGTTACCCCTCCCAGTTCCACATAGGCAATATTTTCTGCCTTTAAAGACTGTTCTACTTTATCAAGAAGTCCGCTTTTTCTGGCCGAACCGGAACCATAATGAATCAAAACCTTGTGTGCACCCGCAGCTTTGATATACTGTCCTACTTTAAGTTCCTCATCCTTGCCGAAATAGACTTTTGTTGGAGTACTGTAGATAAAATTGTCCATAAAATCCCGCCCTTTCTTTCGTTTAAAGTACTGCCGAAATCGACTTTTCTTTTGATTTCACTTATAAAATCATATTACTGATTATATTTTAAGCAGAAGCGGTATATTAGTAAATATGAACTCACAATGTTTTTCTGCCGATTATATTATAGCGATGTATCTTTTACTTTTTTTCAACAGAATGAAAGCATCCTAAGAAACGAACTCCTTCTTGTCCGGAGATTTCATGAATCTGCTTATTGGTTACCCCTTCCGGATTCTCCGTTTCTATGATGTAATGGTATCGTCCCAGCTGACTGCCCTCCGGCCGGTCATGAATGGATATCATTTCGAGGCCTGCATCATGGATGGTCAGTATAATGTCATCAATCCTATTTGCCTCACAATCTGCCACAAACAGTGCACGCTCACTTTTATTGCTTTCAAGAACATTTCTGGAAAGAACATAGAATCTTGTCTTATTTGTATCCGTGATCTGAACATTTTCAGCCAATACAGTTAACCCATAAAGCGATGCGGCTCCCGGAGAAGCAATGGCAGCGATGTGTATGTCTTTTTGCGTCGATACAAAGCTTGCGGCCGCTGCAGTACTTGCCATCTCCTTTGCTTCCGCATAAGGTATATGTTCCTTACGCCATTTTTCCGTCTGCTTTATCCCCTGCGCATGCGAATACACTGTTTTAATGTCTTCGATTTTTGAGCCTTCCATACCCATCAGAGTCTGGCTAATAGGCAGGATCACTTCTCCTACAACGTATATATCTTTTTCTGCAATCAAAGCATCTACATAGGCCGTTACTGCCCCGCCCAAAGTATTTTCCTGCGGTATTACTGCATATTCAGACGTGCCGGATAGAACATCAGAAATCGCTTCCGAAACGGTATCCTTTGGTAAAAATGTTCCTTTTTCACCAAAGAAAAACTTCGTTGCTTCCTCGGTATAGGTTCCTTCCGGCCCTAAAAAACTAATCTTCCCATTCTCTATTAAGTACCTGCTGCCTGGATCACTTAATACAGGTTCCGTTTCCCTTACAAGCTCGTGGGCAGACACCGGACTGGCACATAAAGCAAATGAGAATATCATTGAAACTGTCAGGATAAAGGTGAAAAATTTTTTCATAGAACTGTCCCCTTTCTTCCGTATCGGATTTCACAGGAATGTATAGGATCGACGCGTGCAGCCGCGCCTTTTCATTTATGTGTAGCATTGATATACAGCTCCAGTTGATTGATCTTTGCTGGATCTTCCTTATAGGAGTACGATATATTCTCTGTCGTACTTTTTAACATCACGAGTGCAAGAGTATTTTTTGTATCGTTTATATTAAATGATTCCCCCCGATATTCTACCGAAATCCGGCAATTTTTATCATGGGACGAATACTCTATATCCACTGTGATATCCGGTTTTTCAAATACAGGAAAAAGAATCTGCTGTAATAGCTCCTCTAAAGCAAGACGAATGCGGTATTTTAATGCCGGATTAACATCATTCTGCAACATATATTTATCGAGCTTAGCATGAAACCCAATAAAGTCATAATCACGACTATCAATCACTTCTTCAAAGACCTTGAGGCTCTTAATGAAACGTCTGGTCCGTTCATTCTTTGGGTTATCGAAAATCTCTTCCGGAGTGCCTTCTTCGTAGATTCTTCCCTGATCCATAAAAAACACTCGATTCGATATGGCCCTGGCAAAATTCATCTCGTGGGTAACGATTATCATTGTCTTTCCACTTTTGGAAAGATTTCGTATAACCGCCTGCACTTCTGCGACCATGGCAGGATCCAGTGCGCTGGTTGGCTCATCAAACAAAATGACATCGGGATCCATGCACAGACACCTTGCTATAGCAACTCTCTGCTTTTGTCCACCCGAAAGTTCGTCCGGATAACTAAGGGCTTTTTCTTTGAGTCCTACTCTCTGCAAAAGCTCTATTGCTCTATCATAAGCCTCCTGCCGACTTTTCCCTTTCAACTCCATGGGGGCAAGCATCAGATTTTCAATTACCGTAAGATGTCCGAACAGGTTGAAGGATTGAAATACCATTCCGATTTTCTGTCTTGCCTTTTTTACATCATAGCCCTTAGCCGTTATATCCTCCCCTTCGAATAGTATTTGTCCGGAAGTCGGCGGGTCCAACAGATTTATACATCTTATCAAAGTGGATTTTCCCGTGCCGGAAGGTCCTATGACAGAAATCACATCTCCTTGATTAATAATCGCTGATAGATCTTTTATAGGAATAACACTTTTAAATTCTTTTGTTATGCTTCTAATCTCAATCATTTGTATTTATCCCCTTCAATATATCCGCTTCTCTACGTTTTTTAGGATTTATATCGATTTCGATTCTGCTTATAACTGTTGTTAGGATGCCTCCTAGAATGAAATATAGGATGGCGACTGCAATAAGCGGGAAGAACGCCTCATAGGTACGTCCTCTGACAATATCTCCCATCTTTGTAAGATCCTGCACAGCAATATATCCGACTACCGCCGTAGCCTTGATCAGTGATATAACCTCGGCCTTATAGGAAGGCAAAAAATGGGGGATGGCCTGCGGCAGAATGATCCTAAAGAAAGTTCTCATATCACTGAACCCTAGTGCATAGGCTGCTTCCTTCTGTCCATTGTCCACTGCTCCGACGCCCATTTTAAGCATTCCGAAAACGGCAACTCCAAAGACCAGGGTAAACGCTATGACAGACACTACCGCACCGTCAATAGAGGATTTTGCAAAAACAACATAATAAAGAATCATTAATAGTACGACCACCGGCATTCCCTGTATCAGCCATACCAAAAAATCCGCAATGGAATTTGAAAGTTTCCCTCCTTTTCGACAAAGCATATAGATCAAAAATCCGAAAAGCGTACCGAATACTATGGAAGCGATCGTTATAACGATTGTGGTCAGAATTCCTTCCAAAAACAGCATATACCGATTCTCTCTGATAAAGGTCTTATCAAAACTCGATATCATTTTTGAAATGAAAGAATGATCGGTAATCATCTTCTCAGACAATACCGCAAGAACAAGCCCTCCATGACAAGTGGGGTCGGAAAACAGCACTTCCTCCTCCCGCTCCGGCGTCACATTCATATCGGTTGTGAAATCATATTTTCCGGACTCAAGCGCCGGGATTCTTCCTGCAAAGTCAACATCACCGAGTTCTAAAGCATAACCTTTGTCTCTGCAAAAACGGACAATCAGATCGATATCATAACCCACATTCTTTCCATCCTTAATGTAGGACCAAGGCATGTCGGTTGAAGTAGTGACAACTCGGATCGTACCGTTTTCTCCGGTGAGATCCGACATATCAACGACTTTTTTTTCTTCGTCTATCCCCATCCAAATGTCGTCAATCTCCTGCATGGTGCCGTCTTCCCAGCTCTTTTTCAAAAATTCATTGAGTTCACGACATAATGCCGCACTTTCCGCATCCTCTTTTCTGAATGCAAAGCTGACATCCTGACTTTGGATGCGTTCACGAATGTAATCGATCTCAGGAATCTCCCTGTGAAGCGTCTTTAAATTCGGTTCATCGCCTATATAAGCATCGATTTTTCCCGAAAGCAGAGCAACATTAAGATCAGGATAACTGTTAAAATAAAGATGCTCGCTGTCTGGAAAATACGTATTGGCCGCCGCCTCCATCAATGTACCGGTAAGGACACCTATTCTTTTGCCATTGTAATCCTTCCAGCTGAGCGCTCCGGATGAACGTAATTCATTATCCGCT
>AUXO013304792.1_pt1 | contig 10115 bp, 7 predicted proteins | sample 768731 | NCBI WGS metagenome assembly AUXO01 (sample SAMN02715735, study PRJNA202380) | gut metagenome | biome: sheep rumen | host: Ovis aries | place: New Zealand: Palmerston North | reverse complement strand
CTAAAACAAAAACTGCGGCAGTTATACCGCAGTCATTGTGGACATCACATTTCTCAATTTCTGAAATCAGTGATATGCAGGGAATATGGTCATCACCCAGATCACGGAGATCACGCAGATGATGATGGAAGGCAGCCAGCCCATCTTGAGCAGGTCTTTCTGGTCGTATCCGCCAAGGTCCATTGCGATCGGTACGGATCCGGTAGCCATCGGTGTCATGAACGCTGTCAGTGAAGCAGCCTGAAGAAGGATCAGCGGTCCTATGGGATCGCACTTCAGAGAAGCACATGTGAGGATCAGGATCGGACGGAAGATGTTTCCGACGGATGCGTTGTTCATAAGCTGTGTCATGATGAACGGGATGACAAAGAATACCGCACCGATCACAAATCCGTTAGTTGTTCCGCCAAGAGAATTCGCAATGGTATCACCGATCAGGTTTCCAAGACCGCATTCAGTCAGAGCTCCGCCTACAGACTGTGCTGCTGCGAGCATCATAACGATACGCATCGGAATCGCATTGATCGCTTCTTTCGGTGTCAGGACACCCGTCAGAAGCAGAAGAGCTGCACCGGTGTAAGCAATCTGCCATGCTTCACCGATATTGAACTTGCTGTTGAGGATCAGGCAGAGTGTAACAACTGTAAAGATACCGTAACCAAGCGCTTCTCTGACAGGACTCAGAGGAGGAATTTCTTTACCGCCCTTCTGTCTGCTCTTTGCGGATTCCAGTGTGATCGGTACAGAAGGCTGGTCCGGGCAGAATCTCGGCATGATAAAGATCGCATACAGGATCAGTACGATCGCGATCGGCAGTCTTCCCTTCATCGGGTCAAGCAGCTGCATCTGGTAATCTGTATAACCATAGGATTCCAGATAACCGTTCATGGTAGCGTAAGTAATAGCGCCCTGTCCCAGTGGAAGTACGGCACAGCATCCGATGCATACAAGTGCGATCGGCATGATCAGTTTGGAAGGACTGATCCCGAAATCATCACAGCATGCTGCAGCCAGAGGACCGATGATCGCGAATGTTGTCATCGGAGAAAGTCCGAGATTGGAAAGCAAGAAACCCATCAGAACATAACCGGCAAGTACTTTCTGGTAGCTTCCTCCACTGATCTTATAAACCAGTGCAGTCATTTTTTTAACTGCCTGTGTACGGTTGAAGCCGGCAGCGACAATAAACATGCCGATGATCTGCATGGAATTCTTCGTTGCAAAATTACCAAGTACTGCTTTTGGTTCGATCAGTCCTGACCAGGCGACCAGAGCGACTGTAACAGTAGCGATAACACCGTTTGAGATCTGGTATTTTGGTCCAACTACATAACCTACGATCATAAACAGGAAGATCGCAAGACATAACCACATTTGAGATGTCATAAATTATATTCTCCCTTTTTTACGTTTTATTTCAGGCTTCGTTGATAGCGAGGTCGAGAGTGTACCATTTTCCTCTGACCATCGGTGCAACTCTTCCTACTTTGCCTTTTTCTTCCATGATCCGGTTCATATCGACGATCATCTTCTGAGCAAATTCAGGATCCTTTGTCAGCCATGTTTCATAATGCATCGGAACAAGGATCTGTGTGTCGACAGCAGCGAACCATTCCGCAAAGTTTTTGGCAACGCCTTCCTTGACTTTGGAAGAAGCCATTTTATTTCGGATAATGATGTTGGGCTTATTGACACCCTGCAGTCTTTCGATCATACCGTCATCATTTCCGCCGATGAACGCGACCCGCATTCCCTGTGCGGTCGTCATGACGAAGTTCATGTTGAATGTTCCGCCTGATGCACTGGAAAGTGCTCTGGGATCATCCTTGTGTCTCTGCAGTGCCTTTTGAAGATTACCGCCTGGCTGTCTGTGATGTGTAGCGTGATGTGTCTCCAAAACGAATCCGTCAAAGTAATATGTACCTTCATAATCGACCGGATACATATCCGTTACGGGAATGTCATGGCATTTCATCAGTTCCAGTACATTTGCGGAATGCGTAATGACTGTGGAATGGAACCTGTCAACGACTTCCTGAAGATTTGCTGTGTGATCCAGATGTGTATGGTTCAGAAATACGTAATCAGCACCTTCAATGTCATCGATCGTAAAATCCGGCGGGCACATTTCCACAAGCATTCCGTCTCCCTCTTCCATGTGGAACCAGGGATCGGTCAGCAGCGTAACTCCGTTATTGAGTTTAAATTCAAAGCACTGTCCGTTGATCCATCTGAACTTCAAAGCAGTTGAATTTACAAGGTTGTTCATGTTTTCCTCCTTCATGTAACCCCTTACAATGTTTACGATTTCATTTAATCATTTGGACTCATGTCTGACTAATATCGAAGAATCATGGAGCTTAGAACCAAAAGGAATAACCCCCTTGTCTGAACTCTTCCGTAAAAAAAAACGGGCATTACGGGAATCTTGAAAAGCGCTATAATACTTGTGCACTCAATGAGGAGACAACATGACAATCCAGGATATCCAGAATCTTTTGGTAATACTATCGGAGGGAAGCATCAACAAAGCATCGACCAAACTGTATATCTCGCAGCCCGCACTCAGCAAAATGATCCGCAAGATCGAACAGGAATATGACATAACACTTTTTGTCAGAACACCCGGAGAGCATACACTCAGACTGACCGGTGAAGGTGAGATCTTTTTTGATCAGATCCGCCATATCAATGATGAACATGAAATATTGCTGGAGCGTCTGAAAGAAAAAAAAGAGCGCCGTCACTCTGTCATCAATATCGGAATGAGTCCGCGTGTATCCAATCTGATCTCACCAAAGCTTGTGAAATGGCTTCATGATCATCATCCTGAAGTATTTATCCGTGTCATCGAAAACAATTCCACCGAACTGGAAAAAGCAGTTGAAAACGGAGAGATCGATATGGCTTATGTCTCCCGGAATACGCTGCACGATGATATGCTGTCCTATGTCATTGTGAATGAGATCCATAATTACATTTACCTTCGCCGGGGATGTGATGCTTGGAAGAAGGCAGTTATCTGCGAAGATCTCCCCTATCCGTGTCTCAGCTTCCGGGATATCAGTGATGAAGTACTGGCTGTATCAAGTCCTGATCACCGTGCTTCACAGCTGATCAGTCTTCTTGAAAGCAGATCGGGAATTACTTTTCGGAAAAAAATAGAAAACAATCCGGTGAACCGGATCCAGCTGGCGGATATCGGTCAATGCACCACTATCATTTCCAGCATGGGATTATATAACAGCACTTTTGATACTGACAGGCTCTTCTGCCTCTGTGATGAAGACAGCATCACCATCAGTCAGATACTCTGCTATCTTCCGAAGTTCCGGAATACTCCCCAGGTTTCGATCATGAGCGAAGCATTCCACGCTGTTACAGAAGATTTCATATAACCGTTCATGACTGTGTATCATTGCTCAGGCTTTTGGTATCAGAAAACTGCATGTATTAACGTGTCTGTTCTGACCGATCATCCGGTAAAATTCCAGCAAACAGCAAAATACATCTGTTCCTGTACACCGGCATTCATCCAGATACAGATCTTTTGTGTTTTGAGGTAACCCGGAATCGATCGAATGTACCATTATTTAAATAAATCATAAGATCCCTGTTTCTTTCGGCAGCTCCGTATGATTGTCCTGCAGTAACCAAAGTATACCAGATAGTACCGCATTGATCTGTTTCCGGTTCTGACAGACAAATCATCAAACCGCAGCTTTAGGGTAAAACGGCCCTTCAGCTGCGGCTTTTTCAGATACTCTGATGATATGTTTATGCCGGATCGATCGTTACTTTACTGCCGCCTGAGCGTTCCTTTGTAACAACGATCTGGTTGTCTATCCTGTTTTTCAGTTCGGCAACATGTGAGATAATGCCTACCAGCTTATTGCCTTCCGTCAGACTTGTCAGTGCTGTGACAGCCTGCTGCAGGGATTCTTCATCCAGTGAGCCGAAGCCCTCATCCACAAACATGGTATCCAGTCTGATCCCGCCCGCCGATGACTGGATCTCATCGGAAAGTCCGAGTGCCAGAGCCAGGGATGCCTTGAATGATTCACCGCCTGACAGCGAATTGACACTTCTCGTGCTGCCATTGTAATGGTCCAGGACATCCAGGTCCAGACCGCTCTGGCTTCTCATACTGGAAGCTTCTTTTCTGCGTACCAGTTCATACTGTCCGCCGGTCATGACCAGGAGCCTTGTATTTGCCCTGGCAATGATGCGGTCAAAGTATGTCATCTGGATGTACGTTTCCAGCATGATCTTTTCTTTGCCGGTAATCGTTCCGTTTGCGGTATCGGAGAGCGCCTTCATCCATCTGAGCTTTGTTTCGATCTCGTTCTTCTCTTTGGAACCTTCCGAGATATGTTCAAGGATACCCTTATTAATCGTGATCCTGGTATTGACTGTCTGCCGTCCGTTATTCAGGACACGTCTTCTTTCCTGCAGTTCATCCTGTTCTGTTTTCAGACGGTCCATATCCACTTCCGGCTGGTCTTTCAGTGCTTTCTCTGCTTCACGGATCGCAGCTTCCAGTGCGGCGATACGGGTACCGCAGTCTGTAAAGGCTTTGGCAGCCTGCTCGATCGAACGGTCGATCTCCAGTGCCTGATTGCGCAGATTGCGGATCAGTTCCTCTGCTTTAGACTTAGACGCACACTTCAGTTTTCCTTCCAGCTGTGTGATGCGGGATGATGTTGTCTTCAGCTCTGTTTCCTGCTGCGCAAGATCTTTTCCCAGCTGTGTATGTTTTCCGTTCAGCTCATCCAGTTTCTGTTCTTTCTGCGGGATCAGTTTTTCCAGTGCATACGCGCGTGAGATCTTTACCTTAACCTCTGTCATCCGGGCAAAGAGTTTCTGTACTGACTGACGCTGTTCCTGTTCCTTCACTTTCAGGAAGGAAGCAATCTCTTCGAATGTACCGATTCCGAACAATGACGAAGCGCTGCGTACCGCGGCTGAACGTCTCTCTTCGATCCTTGCTTTGACGGAACCTGCTTTTGTGCTGGCAGCCTGTGCTGCCTCGTCTGCATCCTGTGAATTCTGCTTCAGCAGATCCAGTTCTTCTTTAGCAGGAGCTGCCGCTGACTTATGTGCAGGAGCAGGATGATGGACCGCTCCGCATACCGGACACGGTTCACCTTCAACAAGCGTTTCTGCCAGGATGCCTGCCTGTTCGTTCAGGTATGCTGTATTCTTCTGCTCGTATTCAGTTCTCAGTTTCTTGGCATTTGCTGCTTTTGTTTTGTAATCTGCCTGCAGCTGCTTCAGTTCTTTTTCCAGCGTGCCGATACCGGTCAGTTCCTTTTTCAGGTTCTCCGTATTCTGCATGGCTGTCTGAAGCTTTTCCTGTTCTGCTTTGAGGGAAGCTTCTTCCGCATCTGCTGAAGACAGTGTCTTCTGTTCTTCTTTCAGTTCCTTCAGTTCTTCCGTCAGGTCATTGATCTGATCTGATACGTCCTGCTGTTTCTGTTTGTTCAGACTGATCGTTTTTTCCGTACACGCATACTGTTTCCGTTTCTCTTCCAGTTCCGTATATTCCGACAGTTCTGCCGTAACTGCGGCAGCCTGGTCGTTAAACTGTTTACTCTGCGGTCTGCGCTGTTCCTGTTCATTCTTGTTCTGTTCCAGTTTCTTCAGGGTATCCTGTTCTTTCTGAAGCTTTTCCCGGTTGTTCTTCAGTGACACTTCTGTCTTCTGACGCAGTTCTGCCTGTGTCAGTTTCTTTGTATGTTCATTGATCTGCTCATCCAGTACAGTGATCTGCGTGCTTGTCTTCGTGAACCGTTCTTCATCCTGTCCGATCAGCTGATGAACAAGATCGATCTTTTCTTCCATCGTCAGTTCATTGGCTTTTGCCTTTTCCACTTCAATGGAGAGCACATCATCCTGAGGACATGCGATACCGTTGATGTACTGCCGTATGCTGGCTTCAGCCCTGTCATTTTCTTTTGCGAGATCCAGGGCGTCCTTCTTCAGGCGGTCCTGCAGGTCGCTGTACATCCTTGTGTGGAACAGTTTCTGCAGGATCTTTTTGCGTTCATCCGTGGACGCCAACAGCAGTTTGAGGAAATCACCCTGGGCGATCATGGCGATCTGGGCAAACTGGTTCCGGTCAATGCCGATAATATCTTCTACAGCACGGTTGACATCTTTCAGTTTTGTGACGACCCTGCCGTCCGGATAGATCAGTTCAGCACTTGCTGTTTCGGATGTGAAGCCCGTTCCTCTTGTTTTAGGGCGTGTGTATGCGGGATTTCGTTTGATCTGATAAACCTTTCCGCCATACTCAAATGTCATTTCCACTTCTGTGGGCGTTTCCGGTTTTGCGTATTTGGAACGCAGCAGGTCTGTGCTTCTGTGATCGCCGCTGGCTTCTCCGTACAGCGCGAACATGATCGCATCAAAGATCGTTGTTTTTCCCGCACCGGTATCACCCGTGATCAGATACAGACCGCTTCTGCCGAGCTTGTCCATATCCAGTTCCGTTCTGCCTGCGTAAGGTCCAAAGGCAGACATGGTCAGTTTGATCGGCCTCATCGTTCTTCCTCCCAGATCTGTTCGATCATACGCTGTACATAGTTACTCTGTTCTTCACTCATTTGGGCACCGTTCTGCATTTCATACAGTTCTGCGAAGAGTTCCAGAGGCGATTTGTTTTCAACATCCGCAGTCCCACCCAGCGAAAGTCCGCTCCTGGTACGCTTGTTGTCATAATCAAGCTTCATCAGGTTATGGTAGATGACCTGCAGCCTGGACATGGCGCTGGGTATATCTTCCTCATCCGTCAGCGTGATATGCGTGTAGTCTTCCGGGTATCCTGTTCCTTCATAGAAACTCTTTTTCGTCACTTCCTCATAGGAACCTCTGAGTTCCACCAGATCACGTTTGGGGATCAGCGGGACGGTACGGACAGTCATGTTCCCCTTTTTCTTCATTTCAACAACAGTCACGGATTTCTGATGATGTGCTTCCGAGAAGGAATACTTCAAAGGTGTACCGCAGTAACGGATCTTTTCCGAACCGATATTCTGCGGACCGTGGATATGTCCGAGCGCTGTGTAATCAAACGGCTCAAATACGGAAGCGTCAACATTGTCCGATCCGCCTACTGATACTTCTTCCGAATCGGAACGGGCAGCACCTGTTACAAACTGATGCGTGACCAGGATGTTTCTGACCGACGGATCAATATTCATATGCGCGATCGCTGTGCGCAGAGCGTCCGTATAACCTGTGATCTCTTCATCCGGATAGTATCTGCGTACATGCACCGGTTTGATGAACGGCAGCATATACACTTCAACTGTTCCGTATTCGTCCTGCAGCGGTACCGGTCTGACTTCCCCGTTATAAACAGGTGACAGATGGATGCCGCTGGCATCGATCAGCCTGTTCCCAAAGGCAAGGCGCTCCGGGGAATCATGGTTGCCGCTGATCACAAATACCTGCAGCTTGCGTTTGGCAAGGCTGTACAGGAAATCATCGAACAGTTCCACTGCCTCGGCGGGAGGTACCGGCTTGTCATAGATATCCCCTGCCAGAATGACAGCTTCAGGCTGTTCTTCATCGATGATGTTGATGATCTTTGTCAAGATATACTGCTGATCTTCGATCATGGAATACTCGTTGACACGCTTTCCAAGATGAAGATCCGATAAATGGATAAATTTCATAATGATCACCGTACTTTCTGTTTATCATTCTAGCTGCCTGACGATACAAAAAAACGGACATCGGCAGTTCATATGCACCATCACATATTATAAAAGATGTTCATTTTCCATACAATTCACCCGTTATGACACTCTTTCATTTTCGACATGTTCCATGCAGGAAAACTGCCTGAAAATATGATTTTGATATTGCACCGTTTCAGGGTTTTCTGTAAGATTTTCAAGAGTGAGGAATTCATGAAGACAGAAGACAGGAAAGAATATCTGGAAGGACTGAAAGACGGTATCCCGATCGGTACCGGTTATTTCGCTGTTGCCTTTTCACTGGGCATCGCCGCCAGAAACGCGGGACTGACACCCTTTCAGGGATTCCTGGCAAGCCTCAGTACGAATGCGTCTGCCGGTGAATACGCGGTCTTTACACTGATCGCGCAGAACGCACCGTACATTGAATGCGCCGTCATGACGCTGATCGCCAATGCCAGATACCTGCTCATGAGCGCAGCCCTGTCACAGAAACTGCATCCGGATGTCCCTGTTGCCAAGCGCATCCTGATCGGGTTTGATGTCACGGACGAACTGTTCGGCATCGGTATTGCCCGGAAAGGATGGCTGAACCCATGGTACTTCTACGGTGCAATGACAAGCTCTATCCCCGGCTGGGCGATCGGTACGATGCTTGGCGTCATCATGGGAAACCTGCTGCCTGCACGTATCGTCAGTGCCCTTTCGGTCGCGCTGTACGGTATGTTCCTGGCGATCATCATTCCCCCGGCAAGGGAGAGCCGGATCGTCGGCGTACTGGTTGCTGTTTGCTTCCTGCTGTCATGGCTGTGTTCTGTGCTGCCTGCTGTTTCTGCATTGAGTTCAGGTACCAGGACGATCATTCTGACCATCGGTATCTCGACCATTGCGGCACTGCTGTTCCCGCACACAGATGAGGAGGCATCATGACACGCAATCCGTATCTCTATATTCTGATCATGGCTTCGGTGTCATTCATGATCAGGGTGCTTCCCCTGACACTGATCCGCAGGCCGATCACCAACCGGTTCCTGAAGTCGTTCCTGTACTATGTGCCGTATGTGACACTGGCAGTCATGACATTCCCGGCGATCATCCAGGCAACACAGTCACCGTTAGCCGGTGCAGCTGCCCTTGTGATCGGAATCATCCTGGCATGGATGAATGCAGGACTGTTCCCCGTTGCAGTGACCTGCTGTATGGTCGTTCTGATCCTGGAACTGTTCCTTTGACACCTGTTCCTGCAGGTGTTTTTTTTTTTACAGTGTGAATGTTCAGCTTATCGTTCTGTTTCTGAAAATTTGGTATACTTGATTTCGTTATGACAGCATCACAGAAGAAATTCAATCCTGCCCTGATCCCGGTGATCTTCACCCTGGCATGGCCTACCATGCTGGAGCAGTTCATGTCGGTGGCAGTGCAGTATATCGATACGGCAATGGTCGGTTCTCTCGGTACCTACGCAACCGCGGCAGTCGGTTCCACGACAACGGTGAACTGGCTGGTCGGTTCCACAATATCTGCGATGAGTGTCGGCTTCCTTGCCTATATTTCTCAGGCGAAAGGCGCTGAGGACTATGACCGTGTTCATAAAGCAAGCGCCCAGTCGGTTCTGATCGTACTGATCGCAGGCATTCTGTTTACGGTCGTGACAGCTTCCCTGTCACAGATGGTGCCTGTCTGGATGCAGGTCGATCCTTCCCTCAGACAGATCGCGGGTCAGTATTTCCTGATCCTGTACCTGCCGATGCTGTTCAGAGCTGCCACTACGGTCTTCTCTACTGTGCTCAGAGCGATCGGTGATACCAAAACACCGATGAAAAACGGTGTTATCGTCAATATTGCCAATGTCCTCATGAACTTTCTGCTGATCTATGAGCCCAGGACCATTCATCTGTTCGGACTATCCATTCCGATGTGGGGAGCCGGCATGGGCGTGATCGGCGCTGCTGTTGCAAGTGCGCTGGCGTTTGTACTGGGCGGTCTGCTGATTACCGTGAAGCTGTTCCGTCATCCGGAGGTCTCTCCGCTTGGCTGGAAGATGACGCCTGACAAAGAGGTGCTGATACCGTGTCTGCGCGTCGCCCTTCCAAACATGCTGCAGAGGTTTGCCACATCATTCGGCTATGTGATATTCGCATCCATGATCAATTCCCTTGGCGGTCTTTCGACTGCTGCGCATACGATCGCCAATACCGTAGAGTCTGCGTTCTATATTCCCGGCTATGGCATGATGACAGCCGCTGCTACCCTGACCGGAAATGCGATCGGTGCCAGAGACAGGGAACGTCTGAAACAGATGCCGGTCATGATCATCTTCTGCGAGGTATCCATGATGATCATTTCCGGAACACTGCTGTTCCTGTTTGCGCCGAATATGGTATCCGTATTCTCACATGATCCGGATGT
>AUXO017404470.1_pt1 | contig 10116 bp, 8 predicted proteins | sample 768731 | NCBI WGS metagenome assembly AUXO01 (sample SAMN02715735, study PRJNA202380) | gut metagenome | biome: sheep rumen | host: Ovis aries | place: New Zealand: Palmerston North | reverse complement strand
CTTCTGTCGCTGACCGGAAGAGCAGCGGCGGCATCAATTATCTGATCTGTGACGGCGGTATTCACCAGGTCAAGTATGACGGCCAGCTGAAGGGGATGCAGATACCTCCGTATGAGCATCTGTACACGGATGAGCGTGCAGAGGATACGGATGTGTATACGGTCTGCGGTTCTCTCTGCACTACAGCAGATGTGATTGTGAGAAACCTGCCGCTGCGTGATCCAGAAGCAGGGGATATTCTTGTCTTTAAGCGCTGCGGTGCATATTCCGTCAGTGAAGGCATTGCCATGCTGCTGAGCAGGGATCTGCCTGAAGTGTGGATCAGCTGCGGTGATGAGCTTCGGTGTGTGCGCAGAAGAATACAGCTGAACCCGTTTAACTGTCCGGAGGAAAACATATGAAACTGCCTGAGATGAACTACTGCATGCACTGCGGTACCAGACTCGTGCCGAAATATCTGAAGAACGAAGGGATGATTCCTTTCTGCAGCACCTGCGGAGACTTCCGTTTTCCGGTCTTCAATACCGGTGTATCCATGATCGTGGAGAATGAAGCGGGAGACAAGATACTCATGATCCGGCAGTACGGCGGGGATGAATACATTCTGGTTGCCGGTTATGTGAACAAGGGCGAGGATGCCGAAGACACGGTGGTGCGTGAAGTGAAGGAAGAAATGGACCTTGAGGTGATCTCCCTGAAGTTCAACCACAGCCATTACTATGCGCCTTCCAATACGCTGATGCTGAATTTCACGGTCAGGGTGAAGGGAGAGCCGCACAACAACGAAGAAGTGGACAGCTGGGCATGGTTCACACATGAAGAAGCAAGGGAGAAGATACGAAAGAATTCCCTGGCAAAGGCTTTTCTGCTCGGGTGGCTGGATGGCGAATACAGCTTTCCCGAAACCCCGGCCGTTCCGTACAAGTAGGCATGAAGACAGGTGTGAGCCTGTCTTTTCTGTCTGTCCTATGGTAAAATTTCTGTAATGCAGAGCATGCTGTTCTGCATGCAAAGAGGTGTTTTGTGAAAGCTGCATTCATTAATTCGGTTGCCGGCTACGGCAGTACCGGACGTATCGTATATCAGCTGTCAGGCATGACCGGGGTGCAGGGAAGGATCTACTACGGAAGAAAGCAGAACCTGACCGACGCCGATGTTTTTCGTATTTCGGGTTTCGGCGCTAATGTAAGACATGCGCTGAAGACCTTTGCTGCAGATGCGCACGGCTTTGCCAACGCTGAGGAAACAAGAAAAATGATCACGGATCTGGAAACATTCCGTCCCGATCTGGTGCATCTTCATAATCTGCATGGATATTATCTGAACGTACAGGTTCTTTTTGACTGGCTGCGCAAGACGGGGATTCCGGTTGTATGGACATTCCACGACTGCTGGCCGTTTACCGGACACTGTGCGCATTTTGACGGCATCGGCTGTGATAAGTGGAAGACAGGCTGTGAGCACTGCAGTGCTCTGCGCCAGTATCCTCCGACCTTCAATCCCTTTGGTGTAAAGAAGAACTATGCCAGGAAGAAGGAAGTGTTCGGGAGTCTTCCGGAGAGTCAGATGACGATCGTTACACCGTCTTTCTGGCTGGAAGGACTTGTCCGGGAGAGCTTCCTCAGCAAGTATCCTGCCGAGACCATCCATACCGGTATCAATCTTTCCCGTTTCAAACCGGTGGAGACCGGTTTCCGTAAAAAGGAGAGTCTTGAGAAACAGTTTGTGATTCTGGCCGTGGCAGGCAGCTGGACCAAGGAAAAAGGTCTGGATGATTTAGTGAGACTGTCGCAGAATCTGAAGAGCGGACAGAATCTTGTTATCGTTGGTGTAAGCGAGGCGCAGAAGCGTCTGTTTACCGGTGTGAATACGGTCTGTGTATCGCATACAGACAGTGTGGAGGAGCTTGCGGGTATTTATTCGGCAGCGGATGTGATGCTGAATCTGACCTATCAGGATACGTTCCCGACCGTGAATCTTGAAGCCCAGGCATGCGGTCTGCCGGTTGTGACATACAATACCGGCGGTTCTCCGGAGTCGCTGTCTCCTCTGACCGGTGCCATTGCGGAAAAGGGAGATCTTGAGCGGATCATGGAGATTGTCGGGCAGATGCAGAAGGGTGAATTGACCTTTGACCGCCGCCGCTGCATCCAGCAGGCACATAAGTTTACGGAAGAGAATATGCTTGCGGCATACCGTGCGCTTTACAGCAGAAAGACAGGCATTGCGCTATGAAGAAAGTGGTATGGCTGTCCAATGCGCCGGCTCCGTATAAGGTTGCCTTTATGTCCGAGCTCGGCAAATATACCGAACTGACATGTCTGTTTGAAACAAGAGCAGAAAAGGACCGCAATGCGGAGTGGTATGACTACAGTACGGACGGTTTCAAAGCAGTGTATCTGCCGGAAACCGACAGCCGTGCCGTGATCAGACAGGCTGCTGAAGACGCCGATATTCTGATTGATTCGGACTATACAAAACAGATTGCCCGGTATGCAGTGCGGATGTTTCATAAGTATAAGAAACCGGTGATCATGCACGCGGATGGCGGACTTGCCGTACCGAGAGGACCGCTGGATCTTTTGATCCGTGCAGTCATGAAGAGCCATGACGGTTTTCTCAGCTCAGGGGAAATCACAGACCGGTATTTTTCATATTACAGGGTAAATCCCGGGAAGATGATGCATTACCGTTTTGCCTGTGCTTCCACCGAAGAATTGGCACAGAACAGGGCGATGCGTGAGAGGAAAGAAGAGCTGCGCAGGGAGCTGAAGGTCAGGGAAGACATCATGATCCTGTCCGTCGGGCAGCCGATTCACCGGAAGGGATTTGATATCCTGATGGAAGCGATGAAGCAGGTGCACGGGAATATTGGTCTCTATATTATCGGGGGACAGCCGGAAGAGGAAGTGCGGAAAGCAGCTGCGGAAGTGACCGGAGCGAAAGTGTATTTTCTGCCGTTCCTGAGCAGGGATGTTCTGGATGAGCACTATGCGGCGGCGGATATATTTGTTCTGCCTACCCGATATGATATCTGGGGACTTGTCGTGAATGAGGCAATGTCATTCGGCCTGCCGGTTGTATCAACCGATCACTGTGTGGCGGCGCTGGAACTTGTCGGCAAAAACAAATGCGGTGAGATCGTGCCGGTCGGTGATGCCGGGGCGCTTGCGGCTGCGCTGCAGAAGAGAGCGGATGATCCGGAACTGTGCAGGGCAGAAGGAGAGCGTTCGTTTGCGGGCATTGCGGAATATGATTATGCGCACATGGCACAGGATTTCGCGGAAACTCTGAATAAATTCTGAAGGAAACGTATACATGTACATTTTTGTTTTGTACGGCGTGCTGGCCTTGTTTGCGGCGGCAGACATCATCAGACACAGCCGGGTGACAAAGTCTGCGGGAATACTGATCTGCATTGCACTGCTGGTCTTTTTTGCGGTGCGTTTTAATCTCGGTCCGGATACCGGCCAGTATGAGCTGATGTTCACGTATGCGGATGACATCATTGAGATGGTGAAGTCGCTGGAAGTGAAGCGCAACCAGCTGTTTATCATCATTACCTGGGGACTCAGGCATCTGGTGAAGACATATCCGATGTATGTGCTGGTGCTGAACTGCGTATCATTGCTGATCTTTGCGGCGGTGGTGCGGAAGTACAGCAAATCATACCTGCTCAGTGCGCTGATCTTTGTCGGCGGCGGACTTCTCGAAGTATACTATTCATCCGGTGTAAGACAGTGTCTTGCCATGATGATCTTCTTTTATGCTTTCTATAATCATCTGCGCAGGAAAGAGTATTTCTGGTATGCAGTGTTTTGTCTGCTGGCGGCGCTGATCCATGATACGGCGCTTTTCGGTCTGCCATTGATTCCGCTGCATATCTTCAGACATTCCATCATGAAGCATAAATATATCTGGACCGGGTGTGCCTGTGCGGCTGCGGCGGCCTGCTTTATCGTGGTCGGCAGAATCCTGCCGGGTGTGCCTGAGGAAGCCATGCCTGCTTTTCTGCGTCATTTCTCGATCTACTTCCAGCAGCAGTCCTTCAGCATCATGGGCATCGGTATGCAGGGGGTATTCCTGCTTATGACGGTGATTCTGTACTGGTGGGCTGACCGTTCGAAACTGAAGGATTTTGATCATTTCCAGGTCATTGTCATTGTGTTCGGTTTTATCTTCTACATGGCCGTATGCATGTATCCGCAGGCTTCGAGAATTACCGATATGTGGCAGATGGTCTTTGTGATTCTTCTGCCGGCACTGTTTGAAGCGATTGAAGACTGGCATAAAAAGGCAGTCGGTGTGCTGGCGGTTATTCTGCTGCACGGATATCTGCTGTATGCGGATATGAGCTTCAAGATCAGCCGTCTCAATAAGTTCTATGATGCGGATATGATACTTGCGGACTATCCGTATATCACGGTCTTTGAGACGGAGAAGTGCGAAGCCTGGAGCGTGGTGGAGGAATAGCATGAACAGACTGCTCAGGAATACATCCTGGATCATGCTGAACCAGATCTTCAATATGGTGCTGAGCTTTTTTGTCGGCATCCTGACGATCAAATACCTGGGACCTGCCAATTACGGTTCGATTACATACATCAGTTCCTATGTGGCTTTCTTCAGTGCGGCTGCGACGATGGGACTGGATACCGTGGTGGTCAGCAGACTGGTTAAAGAACCGGAGCGTGACGGGGAGATCATGGCCAGTGCCATCCTGCTGCGTTCAATGTTCTCGCTGCTGTGCATGGCATGTCTTTGTCTTGTGATTGCAGTGGTGGACAGGGGAGACAGGCCGCTGCTGCTGATTGCTTTCCTTTCCGGTTTTGAAATCTTCTTCAAGGCCTTCGGAACCATTACCTTCTGGTATCAGTGGAAGCTGGAGTCACGGAAGACAGCCATTGCCGATATGATTGCCTTTACCCTGGCAAGCATTTACCGGATCTGGCTGCTGGCAACCCATAAGAATGTTTACTGGTTTGCATGCTATACCAGTCTCATTTATCTCCTGGCGGTGCTGATCTACATTCCGATGTTCCGGCGTGACTGCACCACACCGCTGAAGCCGGTCAGGGAAACATGCCGTGAGCTGTTCCGGGAATGTCTGCCGTATATGCTTTCCGGTGTGATGATTTCCATGTATACGCAGATCGACAGAGTGATGATCAAGCATATGATCAGCAAAGAAGCAGTCGGCTATTACGGGGCTGCGGTCACGGTATGCAATCTGATTGCGTTTATACCGGCGTCACTGTCGCTTTCCGCCAGACCTGTATTGCTGCGGCTGCGGGAAGAGAATGATCCCGGCTATGATCTGCGCATCACGCAGGTGCTGGCTGCCATTGTATGGCTGTCGCTGGCATATTCGGTCTTTATCACCATTGCGGCGGACCGGGTGATTCCGCTGATGTTCGGTGAAGCATATGCGCCGGCCGGCGGTGTTCTGCGGCTGATGGTCTGGTGCACGATCGTTGAGAATCTGACGAGGATACGCGATCTGTGGCTGATCGGTGAGAAGCAGTCACGGTATGTAACGGTATTCTCATTGACCGGTACGGTGCTGAATATTCTGTGCAATGCGGCTTTGATTCCGCTGTTCGGGATTTACGGTGCTGCGGCCGCTACGGTCATCACGCAGTTTGCCGTAATGTGGCTCTTACCGGCACTCTTTCCGCAGACAAGGGGATTTGCGGTTAATCTTACCAATGCCGTATTCCTGCGCGGAGTGAGAGTGAAGGCTTTGATGAGCGAAGTGTTCGGCAGAAAGGAGAAATCATGATCAGTGTAGTCATTCCCGTATATAACGCTGCCGATGTGATCGGGCGCTGTCTTGACAGCATTCTCGGAAATCAAACAGACCTGGAAGTGGTGGCAGTGAATGACGGTTCCACGGACGGCAGCGGGGAGGTCCTGGACAGCTATGCCGCAAAGGATTCCCGTGTAAAGGTGTTCCATCAGGAAAACCGCGGCAATTCCCTGAGCAGGGATGCCGGGATTGAGAAGTCTTCCGGGGATTATATTATGTTTGCGGATGCGGATGACCGGCTTGAAAAGGGGGCGCTGGATCTTCTGGCTGTATACCTGGCAAGGAAACCGGACTTGCTGGCATTTGGATACTGGATTGATTTCGTGGAGGAAAACTATTCCGTTGACCGCATCCTGCAGGATAAGACCTACAGGGATTCATTTGCGGCAGCCGTGGATTTCATCCGGGACACCGGTTCGTTCAATCTGCTCTGGAACAAGGTGTACAGGGCTGATCTGTTAAGGGGGCATCATGACTTCCCGCTCATGAAGACAACCGGACAGGACTTCATCTTCAACTGCCATGTCTTCCCGCGCATCAATTCCGTCATCAGTATCAGCACCCAGCTGTACCACTATGAAAAAAGAGCCCGGGAGACGATGGTCACCCGGTATCTCAGTGACGGATACGGCAATCTGCAGCGCAAGGAACAGGCGCTGGGGGAGATGTTGGAGGCTTACGGCAGAAGCAATGATCCGGTCTATGCGGATTATATGCTCAGTGAGTATGAAGTATATGTGCTGAATCTGTTTTCACCGCAGTGTCCGCTCAGCCTGCAGGAGAAGATTGAAGAGGTGCAGAAGAACATTTATACCGGGGATACGGCGGAGATGCTTAAGAAGGGACATGCGGCCGGAACATATACGAAACTGTTTCAGAAGCTGCTGAAGCTCGGGCCGGTTGGACTCGTCCGTGTATATACGGTTCTTTCATCGGTCAAAAACAATGCCGGCGGGATTTACAAGGGTATCCGCAGAGTCGTAAACAGACACTGATATCTGATATAATACTTACATTTGAGAGGTAGTTTATGGGAGATGTAATCGGTTATTATTTTGAACACTGGGACAGCAACTTTATTTCAATCTCCGTGCTGATCACACTGCTGTTTGTGGTGTCCGGGTATTTCTACGGAAAAGTATTCCAGAAGTTCTGCAAATCACTGAAGGATATTGATGCGACCTTCCTCGGCATATTCGCAATTCTCGGCCTGTTTCAGATCGAAATGTTCTGGCTTGTCAATGTGTCGGGAAGCACGCAGATTGCTTTCTATACGGTTCCGGTACTGCTTATAGCGGGGCCTGTACTGTGTCTTGTGACGCTTTCCAATCCGCTGCCGACATGGAAGAATCTGTTCGGTCTTCTGACGGGTATTGCCTTTACCGGCGTACTGATCTACGGATCAAGTCTTCTGACCACCAACAGTACATTCTTTGATACGGTTACGTACATGTCGCAGGTCATCGAGTCCAGCAAGGCTGAGACCTTCGGCAGGATCGTATATGTCAGCGGCATCCATACGGTTGCGCTTGAACCGTACCATGACTACCAGGGATACTACTATCTGTTTGCGATGCTGCTGAGATGGGTGGAACAGCTTTTCGGCATCCATACATCTCTGTCTCCCGTCTATATCTGGAGCGGCACGATGCTGTACGGCATGTGTCTGGGTCTTCTGACCGTGAGCAGTGTCAATGTTCTCTATCCGAAACATAAGTGTCTGGGTCTGCTGCTGTCTGCGGCCATCCTGGCACCGTACTACACAAACTACTTCAATACAACGCTTGCTTTCTTCGGGCATACGATGCGTCAGGTGGTATCCGGCGCCAGTATCCTGATTGCATACCAGATCATCAAGACACGCGAGAAGAGTCTCTGGATACCGCTGTTTATCTCCTATATGGCCGGTATGAGCGCTTCTTCATCCAGTTTCTTCATCGACGCCTTCATTACCGCTTCACTGTTCTTCTTCCTGGCCTATGACAATGAGCAGGACTGGAAGACATGGGTGGGCTTTGTCTTTACCTGCATTCCGATCTTTATCTACATGGTGATCATTCTGCTGCCGAGTGAGGGACGCTTCTTCATGATGGCGGCGCTGGTCGGTGCCGTGACACTGGGATTGATGTTCATCGCATGGCTGCTGCGGAATCACATGAAGTACTTCTGTCTGTTCGGCAAGATTGTCTTCCCGCTGTTCTTTGCGGTGCTGGTGTTCTTCTCCGTGCGTTACGGCAAGTCTGATTTCGGCTATGATTTCTACTTCGTGCTGCGCAGTGAGAATGACATGACGGTCAACTATACGAACTATATCGACAAGTATGAGCTCTGGCGCAATATCATTCTGTATGTGCTGCTGGCGCTTGCCCTGGTCAATATCAAGACAGAGACGAAGTTCAAGATCTTCCTGATGATTGCGTTCATTCTCTTCCTGAACCCGCTGGTGCAGCCGGCCGTCAATCATTTCTTCACATACCACGTCTATACAAGAGCGTTTGATATCCTGGTCAATCCGTTTACGATCACATTTCTGATCTGGAATGTCGGTGAGCTGCTGCCGGTCAAACCGGTGAATATCGCACTGCGCTGGCTGGTGCTGCCGCTGGCAGGGGCACTCAGCGTATACCTGGCGTACCGCAATATTACGATTCCGGTATCCAAGACACTGACGATCATGGATGAGGATTACAACTGGGAGAATAAAGTCAGTGACGACAGCTACGATATGTACAACTATATCGAGACGAACATCAGTGACCGCAACAATCCGCCGGCGATCCTTTCTCAGGACATCAACCTGAAAGGATATGTGCCGGGTGTGATCACAACGTTCTCTTCCTCACAGTTCCGCAATGCGCTCGCCAATCCGCCGGATTATGAAGGACACTATGATCTGGTTACTCTGCTGTATCCGGATCTGCGCTATATGAACCAGAACTTCTTCGATGAGGAAGTGGACTATTCGAAACTGAAGGATGTCGTGCAGAATTATCCTTCCGACTATATTCTGATGGTCAATACACTGGCTGTCTGGAATGACCGCGGCTGGTACGAGAAGTGCTATGCCGAGATCGTTGCCCTGAAGATGGTCGAAAAGGTATATGAGAATAAAACCTGGATTCTGTTCAGGGTGAACCCGGACTGGGAACCGGAGCCTGAAGTACCGGCAGAAGAACCTGCGGACGGAGAGGAACCGGCAGAAGTGGGTTATAATGACATGGATGAATTCCGTGTCATTTTTCCAATGTATGCATGATTGAAAGGGTGGTCTGATTATGACGGAACGTGCGGCTGCTTCTAAGAAAACAACAACAGCGAAGAAGAAAACAACAAAGAAAAAGACAAGTACGGCTATCAAACTGACCGCAAAGGAAAAGAAGCTGGTCCAGAACTACCGCAAGTGCAGTGTGCTTGAGAAGATGATTTTTGATGTGCTGATGGAAAAGGCAGCCGGCGGTCTGACCAAAGACATTGATCTGCAGAGACTGATCGAACAGTAAAGGGACATATATGGAGAAGTTAAGGGAGAAAATCGGACAGTTCTTTTCATACAGGATCAACCGGATTTCGGCAGTTGTATTCCTGCTGGTTTTCATCATGAACTGTCTGGTTGTGCCGACTTCCGATGACTTCGGGTATATGATCAATGACGGCTTCCTGGACATTCTGAAAAGGGAGTATATCCAGTACATGACATGGACTGGGCGGAGTGTTGCGCATCTGATTGCGAGAGTATTCCTTGCCCTGCCGAAGATCATATTCAACATCTTTGATTCGCTGTGCTTTGTGGTTTTGACAAGAGTCATGAGTGCACATGCCTGCGGAGGCAGAGATGAAGAGAGACCATTGCTCTACGGATTGACGGCTCTGCTGGTATTCCTGTTTGTGCCGCTGTTCGGACAGACGGTTCTCTGGGAGACCGGGGCGTGCAATTATCTTTGGACAACGGCAATCGTCATGCTGTTTCTGCTGCCGTACAGACGCGGGGAAACAAAGAAGAATGCGCTGCTGTTCCTGCCTGCGGGTATCATTGCCGGATGGACAAATGAGAATACGGGCGGTGCGCTGATTCTTATGATCCTGTACTTCATCGGCAGTGATCTTGTGCAGAAGCGGAAGGTGCAGGGATGGAAATGGCTGGGACTTGCCGGTGCGCTCATCGGGTTTGCGGCACTGATCCTGGCGCCGGGAAACAAGGTGCGGGCAGCTGACTTCGTCTCCGGCAACGGCATGGCGTATGAACTGATTCATGATTTTACGGATTTCCTGTCCGTGCTTGATCGGGGACAGCTGATTCTCTGGCTGCT
>AUXO017399091.1_pt1 | contig 10116 bp, 8 predicted proteins | sample 768731 | NCBI WGS metagenome assembly AUXO01 (sample SAMN02715735, study PRJNA202380) | gut metagenome | biome: sheep rumen | host: Ovis aries | place: New Zealand: Palmerston North | reverse complement strand
TAAACTGCTGGCCTTTCATTTCTACAATTGCGTACATTTATATACGTTTGTTTAAATGGTTAGGGCGGTGCGGCGTCTCGTGCTCTGACGGGAACTTAATCTAGCCTGTCCGCAAAAAAGCGTGCAAAATTACTGCTTTTTTCTGACATGACCAAAAAAAATCGTACTTTTTTTAAAGAAAAAGTGCATTTTAATCGTTTGAGCCTGCGAAATAAGACGTTTTTCTGCATTTTTTTTTACAAACTGAGGACTTGGAGGGCTTGCCATTTGTCGTCCTTGATGTCTTTTTTCTCTTTGATGGCTTTGGATAGAGGGACATAGACCACATCGCCGTTCTGTAATCCGACCATGATCGAGCGCTGTTCGTCCATGAGTGCTTGTACAGCGGCACATCCGAATCTGGAAGCGAGAATACGGTCAAAGGCGGAAGGAGACCCACCTCTTTGCAGGTGTCCGAGGATCGTGACACGTGTGCCGTATTCGGGATGGTACTGCTCAATGACTTTCGCCACCGCCTGTGCGCCTCCGGGTACAGCATGCTCCTGCACGAGTACGATTCCGCTGTTCTTATGTTTGCGTCGCCCCTGTCCGATAGCGGCTTCGAGCTGTTCTTCGAGTGTCGCTCTCTCCGGAATGATTGCCGCTTCCGCACCGGCGGCGATGGCGGCGTTCAGGGTGAGGAATCCGGCATCCCGTCCCATGACCTCAACGAGGAAAAGGCGTTCGTGGCTGGTGCCGGTGTCCCTGAGTTTGTCCACACATTCCATGATGGTGTTGAGCGCGGTGTCGTATCCGATCGTAGAGTCGGTACCCCAGAGGTCATTGTCAATAGTTCCCGGTACGCCGATGACAGGAATATTGTATTCCTGCGCCAGAAGGCGTGCGCCGGTGAACGTGCCGTCACCACCGATGACGATCAGCGCATCTATCTGCTCGCGCCGGATGGTCTCAAAAGCGCGTTTGCGTCCCTCTGGCGTTTTGAATTCCTCGCTTCGCGCGGATTTGAGGATCGTGCCTCCTCGCTGGATGATACCACTCACATCCTGGGTGGTAAACTCCTGTACTTCGCCGTCCATGAGACCTTTGTAGCCGCGAAAGATAGCTTTCACGCGGATGTTGTTGGCAATAGCCGCGCGGGTGACGGCACGCACAGCGGCGTTCATTCCCGGAGCGTCGCCTCCCGAGGTCAGCACTCCGATAGTATTGATTTGATATTCCATAATTATATGATTTTTTGTGGTGTTGAAAAATGCTTCAGTAGTCCTTCGCATGCGGTGTATATATCCCGGAAGGCGGTGTCGAAGTCACGGGTGTACCAAGGGTCGGAGACATCGCGGTCTTCGCCAGCCCAGTGCATCATGAGGGTAAGTTTAGGAGAGGTACCGAACATGCGTTCAATAGTTCTGATATTGGACCGGTCAGCACAGACAATGAGGTCAAATCGTTCAAAAGCCTCACGGTCTATCTGACGTGCATAATGGCGGTCAAAAGGAATGCCGTGGCGGCGGAGCGTCTCTTTCGCAGGCGGATAGATATCATTACCGGTTTCTTCGGTTGATACTGCCATAGATGCAATATGGAAACGATCCTCGGTTCCGGCCTGTTCACATAGATGACGGAAGATAAACTCCGCCATAACTGAACGGCATATATTGCCATGACATATAAAGAGTATATTTGTCATCATAGATAGAAGAGGGTAGCCATACCGGCGGTACCGAGAATAGAGATAATAGGCAGGCTGACGCCGAAAGTAACCGCTACATTGCCGGAACCGTACTGGCAGCCGACATTGAAACTCCATAAACCCCAGTAAGGGAGGTCGTGCCCGAAGGCGAACTTCAGGCTTGTCTCTGCCATGAAGCCGCTATGGTCGAAATGGCCGTATCCGAATCCCTGGTAGAGCTGAAAATCAAAGGGAATATAATCCGGAGTGAGTCGGAATACAGGTCCTGCCATGACATCCCATCCTCCTTCGAAACCGATCATGAACGAGGTACCGATACCCAGGTGACCGGGGATATAATCAATCTGCGCACCCATCATCCATTGGCTTGATGTGAATTCATGTCCGGCTTGTATTTCCGTATAGATACGCGGGAAATCGTCCTCAAGCGCCATGGCAGCGAGTGCGAGCGCACGAACCGGCATCAGGCTGACCGAAGCCGTAGGGATAAACCTGCCGTCGTAGTACCTTGTGCCGAGTGAGAAAGACCACCACCCGAACTTATGATCCTTGTATCCTTCTTTGAAACCGAATCGCAGCGCCGCGTCTGCCACCCAGGTAACATAATTATCTGTGAAGCGGTACATAGCACCTCCTCCAAGGGCAAGTTGCAGGCTCAGCGGGCAAGAGAACGAAGTGAGCCGGAATGTAGGGCCGATAGTCGCAGATAGTTCCTGATTGGTGATACCATAAAGAGCCGTGACATCCAAACCGAAGCGTTTCGGGATCCATCCATATCGTACGCCCGCATAGTGGTGACGGTTATATTCTGCGAACTCGATGCCATACATGGGCTCTAGGTAATGATCGGGATGGTAATCCGAACCGTAATACCACTCGCTTTTGAGTTTGAAATCCGTATAGGCAGTGTTTTTGTAAGGAATATTAATATGTTCCGTGGCCGAACTGATTCTTCCTTGTTTGCTAACCCAAACATTATGTTCTCCGATTTGTAGTTCTCCTCTCCAGGGAGTGTTACCCCGCTGTACGCCGTCTATATAGACGTTCGCATTCTTAGGCCTGGATTTGACGACCAGCGTGCCGGTCTTAGGGAGCATGGGCGGTAGGGTGATGTTTGTAGCAGGGTGGATGATATGAATGGTGTCATATTTGTCCTCCCAATTGTCTCGGACGCGTTTTACATAATAGGATCCGACGGGCAGCGACCGGGCGTTCCATTCACCGGTGGCTCGATAGGTATAGTCATCCTTCGCTATAGCTTTGGTATAGATTTTCTCATCCTTGTTGTTCGCCTTGAGAGCGAGCGATCCCTGGTGGATATATTGAAAGGCTTTCCGGCTTCCTTTATTCCCGAAGAAAGAGTTGTCGTAGTCATCCGAAAGCGCCTGCAAGCGCTTTTCGGCTTTGGCTTTCTGCGCAGCATCTCCTTTCTCTAACATCTCAAGATACCATTCCGCCGCGTTGTCGTATATCTCGCTTTTCTCACAAGATAAGCCCACTTCATACATAGCATCCACATGCCCGTCTCGTGCAGCCTTGACCAGCCAGTCTATGGATTCTTCTTCGTCTTTCGCGACGCCGTCTCCGTTCTTGTAACACAATCCGAGTTCGTACATGGCCTCCTTATTTCTTTCTTTCGCGGCTTGCTTATACCACTGAACGGCTTTTGTTTTGTCTCGTCCGACACCATGGCCGAGCGCATAGCATTTGCCGGTCATATACATGGCGTTCTCATTATCATGCAGGGCAGCATCTTTGAACCAAGCGAAGGCGGTGGAATAATTGCGCGTCTGTCCTCCGGTACCGTTATAGTAATCCATTCCCAGTTCATATCCGGCAGAGTAGAGGTCCATTTTCGCCAGCCGAACATATAAAGAGCTCATTTTCCAAGTATCCTTCTCTTCCTCCGCTTCCGCTTCCGCTTCCAACAGAGGAATGGCTTTTCGATACCAAATGATGGCTTGGCCGACATCTTTCGTCACTCCGCTGCCATAGAGATAGGCATTGGCTACCTGGTATTGTGCTTTTCCATGGTTCTGTTCGGCGGCTTTGCGATACCATATGAGAGCTTGATAGTCGCTTTTGTACGTCCCGTTTCCTAAATCATAGCATCGGCCGAGTTCGTACTGCGCATTGGCATATCCTTGTTCAGCTGATTTTTTGTAGTAACTGAAGGCGAGGTCGTCATTTTCGGCAACGCCTTGCCCTTTTGCGTAACAGTTAGCGATATTATATTGCGCGATATCGTCTCCTTTATCGGCTGCTTTTTTGTACAATTCAGCGGCTTTGTAGAGATTCTTTTCAACACCATTTCCTTCGTCGTAGAGCAATCCCAGATTGTTGAGCGCCAATACATCTCCTTTGTCTGCGGCTTTGCGATACCAGTAAGCGGCCGTAGCATAGTCCTGCGGCACACCAAAACCATGGTCATAAGCGAGCCCCAATAAGGCTTGTGCCTGCTCTACGCCTTGATCGGCGGCCTTGCGTAGCCACGGGAGAGCTATGTCGTAGTTTTGACTGACACCTCCTTTACCGTAGAAATAGAAATAGCCGATATTGTATTGGGCGTTTTTGTTGCCATTCCGGGCCTTATCGATATTGGCATAATAATCATTCTCCGCCGCAAGCGAGAGAGCGAAAAGGATACATAGGAAAGTAAGGAGATAGTGCTTCATATGTTTTGGGGTATTAGATCTACAAGTGCGTTTTAGCGAGAGCTATAACCTCTTCTGCGATGCGCCGTGCGGAGTCGGCTTGCGCGAGCGCCAGAATATTGGTATGGAGCGTTTTGAGCCGTTCGTCATCCTGAATCAGTTTTAGTGCAGTGGAAATCAGTTTGTCCGCAGCCTCTGCGTCCCGAACAAGTACCGCAGCATCTTTGTTGACTAACGCCATGGCGTTGTGTGTCTGGTGGTCTTCGGCTACATTGGGTGAGGGTACAAGGATAGCGGGTTTGCCGAGGAGACAGAGTTCGGAAATAGAGCTTGCTCCGGCGCGGGAGATGACTAGGTCGGCATTCGCATACTGATCCGGCATGTCGGAGAGAAAATCATGTACCTCAATATTCGCCGGTTTACCGGCTGCTTCCCATGCGGCTTTGCATTTCTCGTAATATATCTTGCCGGTTTGCCAGACGGCATGGATGCCGGCAGCTTGCAGGGCAGGTAGCCCGGCTGCAATAGCTTCGTTGATCGTGCGTGCACCGAGTGACCCGCCGATGATCAGGAGATATTTATCCCCTCCCTTGTGGGGAGGGTAAGGGTGGGGTTTAAGGTTTTGCCTTACGGGGTTGCCGGTGAGAATGATTTTATCGGCAGGGAAGAAGCGCTCCATCCCTTCGTACGCTACACAGATCTTGGCGGCTTTGTCCTTGAGAATCTTATTGGTCACTCCGGCAAAACCGTTTTGTTCCTGGAGAAGAATAGGGATGCCCATGTTGGCTGCGGCCCACATAGCAGCACCCGAAGCGTACCCGCCTACACCGACACCTACGTTGGGCTTAAAATCGCGGATGATCTTCTGCACTTGGCGAATCGATTTGGCGAGATCAATGAGGACGGAGACGTTCTTCCAGGGCTGTGCGCGGTTAAAGCCGCGGACGGGGAGTCCGACAATCTTATATCCCGCTTGCGGCACACGCTCCATCTCCATTCGTCCGAGTGCACCTACAAACAAGATCTCAGCATGAGGATCCAACTCCTTCAATGCATTGGCAATACTGACTGCGGGGAAAATATGTCCTCCGGTCCCGCCGCCGGAAATCAAATAGCGCATAGTGGTATATTAATTATCAAGTGTAACAATAGGTGCTTCTTCCTGGCTCTCTTCAATAGTTTCCTGTACGCGTTCGCGAAGGGCTTTCTGCTCGCGGCTGACACCCATCATGATGCCGAAATAGACGGAAGTGATAAGCACCGATGTTCCGCCTCTGGAGATGAGCGGCAGGGGTTGTCCTGTGACCGGACCGAGGCCTACGGCAACGAGCATGGAGATGAGCGCCTGGCATGTGATCATAAGCGCCAGACCCATCGTCATTAGCATAGCCGGCATATCTGAATAGCGGCTGGATACATTGCATGCACGGAAGAGAATGGCCAGATAGATAAAAATCAGGAATGCCGCTCCGAGGACTCCGCTCTCTTCGACGATAATGGCGAAGATATAATCCGCGAAGGCAAGAGGCAGGTAGTCCCGTTCCTTACTGTTCCCGGGCAGTACACCGAGCGGCGAGGCTCCTCCACGGGCAATAGCTACCGCCGAATAGACCTCTTGGATGTTCTCGTCCGTGAGTACGTACTTCGATCCTCCGTCGTCCGCAAAATGGCGGTCGATGCGGCTTACCCAGGTCGTAGCACGTTTGAACGGTCCGTGCATCTGTCTGCCGGGGCGGACGAAGCCGAACTCTACGATGGTGTAGCCCAGCCCAAGCACCAATACGGCAATGCCGACGACCGAGAGGGTGTATTTCCATGGGATGCGCGCAAGCACCCAGAGACAGAAAATGATTAGTCCTACCAGCACCGCTGTGGATAGGTTCGATGCCATGATGGGCAGCATCACTACCGCTGCGATAATGAGCGTGCGATAGAAATACTTCCGTTTGTCCTCCTCGGAATGAATGCGTGCCAGTTGGTCCGCTATGACGATGATAAGGGACAGTTTGGCGAGTTCGGAGGGCTGGAAAGTGATGCCGGCGATACGTACCCACCGTGCAGCGCCGTTGATAGTGACCACCAGCGGGTTTCCGGGGATCATGGTCGAATAGACGAGCAGCGTACTGATCGCCAGAAGCGCATAGCCGCCAAATCGCACCCAGTAAGAAGGAATATACTGGATGCCGAAAGCAGCGATGATACCGAGCACAATGAAAAACATCTGCTGACCGATAGGGCCGAGAGCAGAATGATGCATGTACACGAGAGTAGAGGACGCCGAGAACAGCGCGATGATAGCTACGACAATGAGGATCAGAAAGAGTCCCCAAAACGTGCGGTCGATGTTGGTTAAATCAGGTCTTTTCATAATAGTTTGGTGTTTAGGTTTTTGTGATTTTTAACTAGGATACTAGGATCCTAGGGTACTAGGGTTCTAGAGTTCTCTGACGGCTTTCATAAATTGCTCGCCGCGGTCCTCGTAGGATTTGAAAAGGTCGAACGATGCGCAGCAGGGCGAGAGCAGCACCGTGTCTCCTTCATGCGCCGCGTTGTAGGCCGCCTGCACGGCATCGTGCAGGTTGTCCGTGTCTATGATATTCAGTCCGAAACCGCCAAAATGCTCCCGCAGTTTCTCATTATGGAGCCCCATGAAAATGAGGGTATGGCATTTCTGCTTTACCAATTCGTCAATCTCGCTATAGTCATTGCCTTTGTCCTTCCCGCCTAAGATCAGTACGGTCGGTGTAGTCATGGACTCGAGCGCGTACCAGCAGGAGTTGACATTAGTCGCTTTCGAGTCATTGATATAACGTACGCCGCGGACGGTAGCCACATACTGGAGGCGGTGCTCCACTCCCTGGAAGGTCTTGAGAGACTCGCGAATGATTTCTTTCTTAATACCCACTACGTTCGCCGCAATGGTCGCTGCCATGGAGTTAAGCACATTATGCCGCCCCTTGAGCGCCAGTTCTTCTTCGCCGACCGGCAGCGGATTCGGACAGGTGAAACCGTACGGATAGAGGGTTGCTCCCAACTGCAGACGTTTCATCTCGCGGTCTATCACCGGATCCTCTGCCCAATAGATGAACGAGTCCTCTTTTGTCTGGTTGCGGGTGATACGGAACTTGGCGTCGATATAGTTCTGGAACTTATAGTCGTACCGGTCAAGGTGATCCGGAGTTATATTCAGCAAAATGGCGATGTCCGCTTTGAAATCGTACATATTGTCGAGTTGGAAGGACGAGAGTTCGATCACATAGTAGTCATGGTCCTCATGCGCCACCTGCAGTGCCAGCGAATTGCCGATATTGCCCGCCAGCCCGACGTTAAGACCGGCTTGCTTCAGGATATAGAAGATCAACGAAGTAGTGGTCGTTTTGCCGTTAGATCCGGTGATGCAGATCATCTTGGCTTTCGTGTACCGCGCGGCGAACTCGATTTCGGAGATGATGGGCGTGCCTTGCGCTTGTAGTTTCTTAATGAGCGGAGCGGTCAATGGAATACCCGGAGATTTGACTACCTCGTCAGCGTTGAGAATCAGTTCCTCGCTATGCTTGCCGTCTTCCCATTGGACACCATTCTGATCCAGCAGAGCGCGATACGGGTCACTGATCGTGCCGCAATCGCTCACGAAAACATCAAAACCTTTCTCTTTGGCGAGGATGGCTGCGCCCGAGCCGCTCTCGCCGGCTCCTAATACGACGATTCGTTTCATATTATCTTATTTTCAATGTCAATATGGTGATAGCGGCCAAGATCAGCGTCACGATGCAGAACCGTAAGACGATCTTGGTCTCATGATGCAGGTTCTTACTGCCCTTGAAGACAATCGAACAGGTCGGATCGTTCTTCAGCACTTGCTCTACCGACGTGCGGAAATGGTCATGGAACGGTGTCCTCTTCCATATGCGCACGTGGCGTCCGCGAGCCTTGTAATATTTATATACTTGTGTCTGCAGGATGACGGAGACGCTCTCCATCAGGAATATACCGCAGAGCACGGGTACCATCAGTTCCTTGTGAATGACCATGGCGCAGACACCGATGATACCGCCTACCGTGAGGCTTCCGGTGTCGCCCAGAAAGACCTGAGCGGGGAATCCGTTGAACCACAGGTAGCCTACCAGCGCACCGACGAACGACGCCATGAATACTACCAACTCTTCCGAGCCCGGGATGTACATCACGTCGAAATATTCCGCCCAGACGACGCTACCGGACGTATAGGCCAGGATAAGCAAGGCGATGCCTATTATCGCCGAGTTGCCGGCACACATACCGTCCATGCCGTCGTTCAGGTTCGCGCCGTTGGATACAGCTGCTACTACAAAAACGGTCAGCAGTACAAAGAAGATCCAGCCGAAGCGGTATTTGTTGCTCTCCCCAGTCCATGTGAATAGATCAGCATAGTTGAAGTTGTGATGCTTGACGAAAGGAATAGTGGTCTGGGTGGACTTGATCTCCGGCGTCTTCTCAACCACAACTACATTATTCTCAATATGGCTGGTGACCACCTCGTTCATGCTCACTGCCGGGCAGAAACGCAGCGTTAGACCTACGATGAGACCTAATGCCACTTGACCGCCGATTTTTATCCATCCGTTGAGCCCGTCTTTGTTCTTGCGGAAGGTCTTGATATAGTCGTCCGCAAAACCTAGAGCACCCATTAGCAGGGTGGTGACGAGCATCAGAATCATATAGACGTTGGTCAGTTTACCCAACAGCAGACAGGGTACCAGGATGGCAGCAATGACAATCAAACCACCCATCGTCGGCACTCCTTTTTTGCCTACATTGAAAGGGTCGGTTTTCTCGTCACGCTGCGTCTCGGAGATGTTATGACGCTTCATGTAGTTGATAAACCAGTTGCCGAACCAGATACTGATCAGCAGACCTAAAATACCCGCCGTGATTGCGCGGAAAGAGATGTAGGTGAACAAACGCGCACCTAATACATCGCTGAAATGGGTAAATAAAGAATATAGCATACTAAATCACAACTTACAATTTACAAATTACAAATTACAAATTACAAATTACAAATTACAAATATCGTTTTACCACCTCATGGTCGTCAAAATGATGCTTGACGCCTTTGATAATCTGGTAGTCCTCATGACCCTTTCCGGCTATCAGGATGACGTCTCCGCTCTGCGCAAGGGTGCAAGCGGTCTGTATCGCTGCCTCGCGGTCTTCGATCACTAATGTGCTACGCAGTTCTTCCTCCGTCAGACCCGCTTTCATATCGTTCAGAATGTCTGCCGGCTCTTCGTCACGAGGGTTGTCCGAGGTCAGAATCAACTGCTCGCTGCCTTTCTTGGCTATCTGTGCCATCATCGGCCGTTTGCCTTTGTCTCGGTTGCCTCCGCAACCCACAACGGTGATTAGTTTTCTTTGTACTTTGTCCTTTGTCACTTTGTCACTTCCTAAGATTTCTCGAATCGTCTGAATCACGTTCTCTACGGCGTCCGGCGTGTGGGCATAGTCCACGATGGCGGTCCAGCCTTTCGGGCTCCGGATGGTCTCAAAGCGGCCGTTCACAGGTTTCAGGGTGCTCAGCACTCGCAACACTTCCAACTCCTCAAATCCTAAACACAGCGCTGCGCCGTAGATGCAGAGCAAATTGCTGACATTGAACCGTCCTACCAGCGGTACAAACACCTCTTTCCCGTTGATATTAAGCATCATACCTTCGAATCCCTCTTCTAAAATCTGAGCCTTGTAGTCCGCCAGCGAGCGGGTGGAGTAGGTCTTCACTTCCGCCTTGCAGTTCTG
>AUXO013334178.1_pt1 | contig 10117 bp, 9 predicted proteins | sample 768731 | NCBI WGS metagenome assembly AUXO01 (sample SAMN02715735, study PRJNA202380) | gut metagenome | biome: sheep rumen | host: Ovis aries | place: New Zealand: Palmerston North | reverse complement strand
AAATATAAAAATAAGAAAAATTATGCTGAATTTATATCAAAAAAATTCAGACCCCTAAAAATATTAACTATTTATCAATTTCGTATTTGACATTATTGCCTTCACTTGCTATATTATTTTCAAAATCACAACCGTTAATATTTAAAAAACATTCAGTGTAAATGGCTCCGCCTTTAAATGAAGCATTTTCGCTGAATAAAGAGTGATATATGGACAATTCAGCTTTATTGAAAATTGCCCCACCTTCAAATTCAGAAGAATTTGATTTGAAAATAGATCTGTTCAAATTCAATTCTGAATTTGTATCGGCAAAAATGGCTCCACCAAAGTTTGCCCGATTTTCAATAAATTTGGAATTATTTATCAGTAATTTAGAATTCGAAGCATTAAATATCGCACCGCCATAATCCTCGGAACAATTATTTTCAAATCTGCAGTTTTCGATTATCAAATCACAATCATTGAATATGGCACCTCCAGGGTATTCAGAATAACCTGATTTAAACACAATATTTTTTAATTTAACTTTTGCATTGATGATAAATACGGATATTTTGTTATTTCCATTAATTGTATGGCCGTTGCCATCGATGATTAAATTATCCTGAAAGATTTCAATACCATACATATAGGTTTCCTCTTCCGAGTCATCCATACTGACATTTTCAGTTAAAATGACCTTTTCCATTCCTCTGCTGATTAATTCTTCAAATTCCTTGAAATTCATTTTTACTCAACCCTTAAATATTCGTTCTGATTTTCACCCTTCGGATGGTTGCAACTTTAAACGGACTTTTTTTAAGCACCTGCAAACTTCACAAAAACAGGCATCATAAACTTTTATGTCCCCTCCAAATGGATCACTGATATCAACCGGATATTCCCCAATAAATTCCTTAATTGTATAAATCTTCAGATTTGGATAGTAGATTTTCAATTTTTCCTTGTGAAATTGCTCGAATGTTAAAACCAAATCCATCTCCCCTATGTTGGAATCCTTAAAGTATGTGGCCTTGTGAGAAGAAATGTCTATTCCATGGTTTCTACATACTTCCAGAGTATTTTTTGACGGCCTGTCTCCGGTTACTGCAACAATTCCTGAAGAGAAAACATCAATATCAGCCATTTGTTTAAAAATTACTTCAGCCATTGCACTTCTACATGTATTTCCGGCACAAACAAACATCAATCTCATCAAATCACCTCTGAACTATTAATTGTTTTATAATATCTTTAATGAAATATTTAAATTAAATAAATGATTTGATTTAATCTGAATGAATCAAAAAATATTTTACAGAACAATCATTCTAAATTGATTTATATTAAAACATGATTCTTAAGATGTGAATAAAAAATGGTTAAATTATTAAAAAAATGATAAAAATCAGTATTTTAATATTCAATAATCAATTATTTTGTTTTATTAAAAATCATGAAAATTAAACTGAATTAAACAAATTATAACTTCTATAAATTAAATTGAAAACTGGCAAATTCTTAATGAAAGGATTTACTTTACAATTAAAAACTTTATGTGATTTAATAATAAGATGCAATAAACTCATTTGTATGTATTTGGAAATGGCAATAATTGTTTATATACCCATTTAAATTAAACATTAAAAAAAAATTAAACAAATTCTAAACAATTCAATACTTTTTTAAACAATATCCAATTATATCTGAAACAACGTGATAAATATGAATAAAAAAGAAATTACCGCAAAAATCGATGAAGCATTGTATTACATGCAAAATGATACTCAAAAAGCCATATTAATTTTTGATGAAATTTTAGAAATTGAACCTGAAAACATTGATGCCATTAATGGGAAAGGATCATCATTAATGAAATTAAACAGCATGCATGAAGCGGAAAAATATTTCGATTATTCACTGTCAATCAAAAAAACTTCTTCTGCATTAATAAGCAAAGGCATAATATACAAAAATAAAAAGGAATATAAACAAGCATTGAATTATTATGATGAAGCAATTGAAATAAATCCTGATTTGAATAATATTATAACCATATTAAAAAATGAAATTTTAGATTTAATTGACGGTGAAATTGAAATTGGCATAAATACCAATTCAAAATCAAATAACCTAATCAAACAGGGATTAACATATAAAAAATCAAATAAATTATGGGATGCCCTGGAATGCTATCAAAATGCAATTAAGGAAGATGAAAACTGTAAAAATTCTGTTCAAGCTTTAATAAATGAAATAAAATCGATTTTGCAAAATGAATTTATGATTAAAACACCCGAATTATCAGATTCCAGAATCAATCAGCTGAAACTTAAAAGTTTGAGATTGCTGTTAATCGAAGAAGACCCGAAACAGTCATTAACCATAATGAATCTTATTTTAGAAAACGATGAAAGTGAAATTGATACCCTAAACCAGAAGGGTTGTGTATTATTCTTATTTGATGAATGTGAAAAATCTATTGAATGTTTTGATAAATGTTTAACTATCGATAAAGATTATTATTACGCTCTTTTTAACAAAGGAATTGTCTTAAGAAGAATAAATAAATTAAATGAAGCTCTTGATTGTTTCGATGAACTTTTAAAAAATCCTCAAAATTATGATAAAGTAAAACCATACCAATTAGAAATCCTCGATAAATTACATGAACAAAATAAAAAAATAACCTGATTTCCACCATATCACCAAAATCCATCATGCTTTGCATACATATCATCACCAGAATACCTGAAAACCTCCAATAATGAAATTTAATTAAACACCATTTCCAAATTAAAAAATTTAAACATAAAGTAAAATCTTTATGTGATTTATACTGCATTAAAACTAATTTTAAAACAATAACCAAATTAGAGGTGATTAATATGTGCGGAATTGTAGGATGCATATTAAAAGAAAATAATGATGTAGCACCAATTCTATTTTACTGTATTTTAAAATTGGAATACAGAGGATACGATTCAATAGGTCTGGCTACTTATGATAACAAGATACATGTAAAAAAAGACCAAGGAAACATAGAAACTGTGAATAACCGCATTCATTTTAAAGAAATGAAAGGCAGCTGTGGTATTGCACATACCAGGTGGGCTTCAACAGGCATACCAAATTATGAAAATGCACATCCGCATCTTGATGATACAAACAGTATTGCAGTTGTTCACAACGGCACTTTAGAAAATTATTTGGATCTTAAAGATGAATTAATTAAATTAGGCCATACATTTAAATCAACAACTGACACTGAAGTTATTCCCCATTTAATTAAAATTTTTATGGACGAGGGACTGGATTTAGAAAATGCTGTGAAAAAATGCTGTCAAAAGCTTAAAGGATCTTATGCCATTGTTGCAATGTCAAAAGACGAACCTGATAAATTAATTGCAACACGTAAAGACTCACCACTAATTATTGCACAAAATAAAGATGGATATTTCGTATCATCCGATATTCCTGCGGTATTGGATTACTCTCGAGACATATACCGACCAAAAGAGGGAGAATTTGTAATTATGACTAAAGAGAGTATTGAAATACATGATGAAAACGGTGAAAAAATAGACCCTGAGTACATTTACATTGATTGGAGTCCTAAAATGGCTAAAAAAGATGGTTATGACTACTTCATGATAAAAGAAATTCATGAACAGTCCTTAGCTGTTAAAAACACACTGACTCAAAAAACAAATATCAAAAAAATAATTGATGAAATTGGAGACATTAAAAGGATTTGCTTTGTAGCATGCGGAACATCATACCATGCATCAATTACCGGAAAATATCTGATTGAATCACAAAAGGGAATTCCATGTGATGTTATTATTGCATCGGAATATAAATATACTGCAAAAACATGGGATGAAGACACACTTGTCATCTTCATATCACAGTCCGGTGAGACCTATGACTCACGTATGGCTCTAAAAGAAGCAAGAAAAACCTCAAAAACATTGGCTATCGTTAATGTTGCAGGTTCCGCCATGACTCAAGAAGCCGAATACTTTATCCAAACACAGGCAGGTCCGGAAATTGGAGTTGCAGCAACAAAAACATACATTGCGCAATTAACAGCAATCTATTTGTTTGCAGGATTATTGGCTGAAAATGATGAACTGATCGAGAAATTAAACAAAGTTCCGGAATATATTGAAGAAATTGTTAAACAGGAAAAGTTAATTGAAGACATATCCAAAAGATATGATTTTGCAGACAATGCATTTTACCTCGGACGAGGATTTTCATATCCTATTGCCCTTGAGGGAGCATTAAAACTAAAAGAGATATCATACATCCATGCTGAGGGATATGCTGCAGGAGAATTGAAGCATGGTCCTCTTGCACTGATTAATGAAAAAGTACCTGTTATAGTGATAATTCCACCGGGTGATGATTATGATAAAACAATGGTTAATTTACAGGAAGTTAAAGCCCGTGAAGCAATTATATTAAGTATTGGTGCTAAAGGTGATGAAAAACTCAGGGAAAATTCAAGGATTGTAGTTGAAATCAATCCGGAAGTCACAGATATCATTGCACCTTTGGTTTATACTGTACCTTTACAGCTGCTGTCCTATTATGTGACTGTTGAAAAAGGTTACAATCCCGACCAGCCAAGAAATCTGGCAAAAGTGATTACCGTATAACTCATGAAGCTTCTGCTTCATGACCTCTTTATTTTATTTAATTGTCATTTAAAAAAAGAAAGTTATTCCTTGCCAATGAGAGACACTCATCACGATACACTAATAGTGCTGCAAGGAGAATGTGAAAATGGATTATTTAACATTTTACTAGAGTCTTCTCAAACCGGAATGTTCAAGCAAAGATTAACTATAATTATTTCCGGATTCATCAAACTATTAATAAGCCAATTAAATATGATATTCCAATATTATTCTTCGATATATAACTCATTTAACCTATTTAAACTAGCTTTTTTAACATCAGTATCTTCATCATTTATAATAATATTTGTTAAGACACCGGGATTGTATATCTTTTTGATTGCAGCAATTCTAATATGGGTTTCAGGATTTGTTAAAGCTAAATCTATTAACGGACCTTCATCTTTACCAGTGTTGACTTTAAGTTTGATAACTTTTACCTTTTCTGTTTCATTGTCGCTGCCACCTGGAACCTGACCATCACCTGGAATAACACGTTCAATTTCCTCTTCACCATCATATTCATAAGCCCAGTTAGCATCATCACAAGTCAAATGATCATATATAGATTCATTACCCAGATACTCATCCTCTTTTGGCCAATGAACATGAACTTTATTATCCAATACTTTTGAAACAATTTTTTGACCGGAATTGACATTTTTAATAGAAGTTTTAACTAAATCAATACGCCTTTCATCAAAATCCATTTTATCACCTATATTATATTTGGTTTTGAAAGTTAAAAAGTCTTTTTAATTTCAGCATGATTAATGGAAATATCAGATATAATTTTCAAAATCTTCAGAAAGTATTTCGAAAAATTTCTCATCGTATGCCTCAAAATCATGGTTTTTATTAGTTTTAGGGAAATCTTTCCTCATGATTTCTAAATTTTCCCCCATCCATTTGTTAATTCTTGAAATAACTTCCAAATTCAAATTTTCAATACAACAGTTCTTATAATATTTAATCAAATAGCAAATATCATTTTTTATATCATCATCCACATGTTTTAACATTTCAAAAATGTTAATCGGAGGATTTATTCCCATGTCAAGAAGCAACCATGCCAGTATGCATCTGCAATTATAAAGGTACATTTTAATGACTTTTTTTGTTATCTCCAAATCGTTTAGAGATAATAATTTCCAATAATTGGATGCAATGCTTGTATAATGGTATTTTAGAATGGCATCATCAAAATCAGGAAGACTTTTAAAAATATCAATCTTCCAGTCGATATATTTGATCGGACTTATTATCCATTCTCTCAAGTTGGGATTTCCCCGATAATGCAGTAACAATGCCTTTTTCAAATCCCAACCTACAATGTCCAAATCTCCCTCCATAACTTCAATAACATCTTTTTTAGAGGATAATGAGACATAATCCTTTAAATTATTACTTTTATATATGAATCTAACATCATAATCACTTTCAGCATTGTCAAATCCCCATGCCCTTGAACCGGATTCACATGCATACAAAATAGTTACATTATTTTGTGATTCTATTTTTTTCAATTTCTCAATAATTTGTGACTTCATGATTTACCTCAAAATTTCTTTGGTGTTTACAAACCTGAGAGATACAAAACATCTATCTCCAGCCAGTAAATGCCCAATCTCTATCAGTCAGCATTTCCCTATCCCAATCCTTAAAAATTGACAAATCCAAATCATACCTGCATCCGTCAAACATGCCAACAGTATAATTTACATTCACATTTGAAACGTTCCAGTCTGACAGTGGTGAAATATCTTTTAGAGATTTGCAATTCTCAAACATGCACTCCATTGAAATTACCTTTGAAACATCCCAATCTTTTAATGGATATAAATCTGCTAAAGAAACACAGTTTGAAAACATATATTCCATATTTTTAACATTGGACACATTCCAATTACTTAAAAAGGATATGTCTTTCAAGGATTTGCAAAAATAAAACATGGAGTTCATATCGCTCACATTATCGGTTACATCAGCAACAATTGCCTTTAGATTGGTTAAATTAGCATATTTATATGACAGGTCAGTGAACTTTGAAAGGTCTTCACTGACATAGATAATCTCATTTTTGTTTTCCACATCATTCCAGCTTGTCAGATTCGTTCCGTCATTCAATATTATTAATACATCAAATTCTTCAAAATCATAAATACTGTTACATGTGGTATTTAACTTTTCAAATTCAATTAAAAATCTGCTGTTCATTACAATCACGATTATTACACTAAATATATTTAAATAAAACTATTTAATAATATCGGCCGAGTATTTAAAATACCTCTCAATATTTTCAGCATCGTCCAGCATTTCCTTAACTTTTGAAATAGTATTGAACATTATTTTGACGTCTAATGTCTCATTTGCACTGTGTTGGTCTTTGTAACCTACTGACAGGTTTACACCGGCAACATTCCAAACAGGACAGATATGGTTTATATCAGATGATGTTCCAAATGACCTGACAAATCCAAAGGATTCAACATATCTGATGAACTCCTGATTTTCACATCCGTAGAAGACACAGTCATATTCATTTGCACGGTCAAGTTCGATTAAATATTTTAAATCATTAAAGGGATGTTTTATTAAATCCTCCACCATCCTTTTTGCACCAATAGATCCGAGTTCCTCATCTGTAGTGAATATAACATGAGGCAAATAACCTTCTTCAAGTATTTTAAAAATTATAAATATTCCTGCCTTATCATCAAAGCCGGCGCCTGAAGGATGCCACATGATTCCATTAAAATAACGGTAAATGAAATTTCTTTCATAATTATCATCTTCAAATACAGTATCTAAATGTGCAATCAGCACAATTGGAATATCACCTTTGGCAATAATATAATCTTCTGTTTCAGTAATGTCTTCATATAATTTTTTTAAAAAATCTGCTGCAAACTGCTTGGTTTGACTTTGTTTAAATGAAACTAACTTTTTTAGAAGTTCATAATCTTCATCATTAAGCATAATCATATCATCACCTATTAATAAGATATATGATAAGTATACTTAAATCAGATAAAGAAAAAGCTTTAATCAACCTTATAAAAAAAAATTGGAAATCAGGAATCATTAATTTAAACCAATTAACGATTCCATAATCCCCTTTAAAATAATGGCACTTTCATGAAACCTTGAAGTTTATCAAGTATTTCTCTTTGATATGGTTTAATCTTATTAAATATAGACGAATTTTTTAACATTTCATCATAGATGTCTAATGCTTGAACCATATAATCCAAATCTCCGGAAATCATAGATTTTCTTCTCAATGCAAATGCCTTATTGAATTTAGCGTAAAAGCTATAAATTTCATCACCAGTTTCAATTAATTTATCGAAACATTCAATTGCCTCGTCAACTTCATCATAGTAAAATAATAATACTCCTTTATAGTTGATTGCATCCAAATCATTTTCATCAATTGTTTCTAGAATTTCATCGACTAATGCCTGTGCCCTGATGAAATTTTTTCCAAGAAACATCTGTTTTATAATATTTAATTTTAATCTTGACAGATTAGATTCAATGTGAAAATCATCTCTTTGGGTTATATCGAAAAACATAAACTCCCGTATAAATGAGCTTTTCAATTTATTGATATATGAAACAACAACACTTTCACAGTTAGCATCTTTTCTTATCGCATCTTCATATAACTCCCATGCTTCCCAAAATGTTACTTTTTTAAATTTGGGATAAACAGGTTCAAGTTCGAATACATGTTCACCTTCCCAATAGGATTCCTCTTCTTTTAGACGGTTTGCCTTATCGATTAATTCCTGAGCTTCACTATTAAACTCATCAGGACCTGAGTTTTCAGCTTTTTTTTCAATGAAACCATTCTTAATATCTAGAACCATAAGTTTTAAATTAGGATCCAAATCAATAGCCTTATCACAATAAAGTATTGCATTATCATAATCATTTTTATATCCATATATGAAAGCCTTGTTTAATAATGCCATCGGATTGTCTTTAATGCTTAAAGACTTATCAAAGACTTCTTCAGCATCATCCAATCGGCCGGCCTGCATTAATCCTGAACCCTTTCCATTTAAAAAATGAACGTTTTCAGGTTCTTTCATTATTAATTGATCGAATAATGAAACGGCTTCCTCATTTTTTCCTTTTTGCAGACATTGTGTCGCTTTATTAAATAATAATTCATTATCAACATTATTTGAAAACATATTATCATCCCCATAAGTTTATCAAATTTACCTAAATAGGTCAGTTATTATTTAATTGGAATATAATATAATATAAATCAGATTAAGCAATTCCTTTATGTGAACAATTCATGTCTAAAAAAGAGATTATATGAAAAAATTAAAAAAGAGATAAAATAATTAAATTTTATCTAAAGCCTGGTCAACATCTGCCAAAATATCTTCAATATCCTCAATACCGACTGAAAACCTTATCAAATCAGGTGTAACGCCAGTGGACAATTGCTGCTCTTCAGACAATTGGGAGTGTGTAGTTGATGCCGGATGAGTTACCAAGGATTTTGCATCACCAATGTTTGCTAAAAATGAGATTAACTCAACATTTTCAATGAATTTCAATGCTCCGTCATAACCTGCCTTAAGACCAAATGAAACGATTCCACCATAACCTTTCTCAGCATACTTTTTGGCCACTTCATGGTTAGGTGAGGATTCCAAACCTGAATAAGTAACCCAAGCCACTTTAGGATGAGCTTCCAAGTGTTTAGCAACAGCCATTGCATTTGAAGCATGTCTTTCAATCCTTAAACCTAAGGTTTCCAAACCTTGCAGGAGTAAAAATGAACCAAATGGGGACGGAACAGCACCTGTGTCTCTTCCGATAACTGTCCTTATTCTTGTTGTAAATGCAGACCCCTTAAAGGTTTCACCAAATACCAAACCGTTATAGGTTGCATCAGGTTCGGACAATGTTGGAAACTTACCATTCATCCAGTTAAAATCACCTTTCTCAATAACAATACCTCCAAGAGTGGTACCGTGACCTCCAATGTATTTGGTTGCAGATGAAGCGATGATATCTGCTCCATGGTCAAATGGCCTCACAGATCCGATACCTACAGTATTGTCAGCAATCAATGGAATATCGTGTGAATGAGCAATTTCCGCCAATTTATCAAAATCCGGAATATCAAGTTTTGGATTTCCTATTGATTCTACATAAATTGCTTTTGTTTTATCATCAATAGCTTTTTCAAACAGTTCAGGTGATTGGGAATCGACAAATGTTACTGTACGGCCCAGTTCCTCTAAAGTATTCTCAAACAATTCATATGTTCCGCCATATAAATTATCCGCTGAAACGATATTGTCCCCAACCTGAGTCAGGTTTATTATTGCATAAAAAATAGCAGACATACCTGATGCGGTTGCATAAGCTGCAGTTCCTCCCTCAATTGCAGCCATTCTTTTTTCAAACGCTTC
>AUXO013226974.1_pt1 | contig 10117 bp, 8 predicted proteins | sample 768731 | NCBI WGS metagenome assembly AUXO01 (sample SAMN02715735, study PRJNA202380) | gut metagenome | biome: sheep rumen | host: Ovis aries | place: New Zealand: Palmerston North | reverse complement strand
TACGGAGTTATTGGAAGTTTCACAAGCTTTCTCGATTTTTGTGTCTTTACTTTATTAGCAAGTTATGCCGGCATGCATTATCTAATAGCTAATTGCATCTCGGTACTTGTTGGCATTACTACGAGTTTCCTGCTGAACAGAAGTTATAACTTTAAGGTAAAAGACCACTATAAGAAGCGTTTTGCGATGTTTCTGACGGTTGGATTGAGCGGTTTGGTATTGAGTAATATCATACTTTATGTTGGTATTGATCTAATGCACGGTAGTGAAGTGATTGTTAAACTGGCTTCGATTGTGCTTGTCGTGGGTTTTCAATTCCTGCTCAACAAGTTTGTAACATTTAAATTAAAGTTTGAATAATAAAAAACAGCATATATTATGGAAAAGATTTATTTTGTGATGCCAGCATACAATGAGGCAGAGAACATTGAAGACACCATTAAGCAGTGGTATCCTGTAGTGGAAAAAATCTCTATGGGGGAGGCAAGTTCTGCTAAGTTGGTAATTGCTAATGATGGCAGCAAAGACAACACATTTGCCATCATGGAAGGACTGAAGGAGAAGTATCCTTTGTTTGAACCTCTGAATAAACCCAATAGTGGTCATGGCGCAACAGTTCTTTATCTTTATCGTTATGCCATTGAGAATGGAGCGGATTATATATTCCAGACAGATTCCGATGGACAGACGAATCCGGAGGAGTTTTGGCAGCTGTTTGAACATCGCCATGACTATGACTTCCAAATCGGATATCGCAAGGGTCGACAGGACGGTGCCAGCCGAGTGTTTGTGACTAAAACACTGAGATTGGTGGTGTGGTTGATGTTCCATGAATGGGTGACTGATGCCAACACACCTTTCCGTTTGATGCAGAGAGACAAGTTGAATGCCATTATGGATGTCATTCCGCGGGACTACTTCCTATGTAATGTAGCCATCTCTGCCATTGCTGTGAAATGGAACTATAAGATTAAGTTCTATGAGATTACGTTTAAGCCTCGTCAGGGTGGTGTGAACTCCATCAATATGAAGCGAATCTTTAAGATAGGCTGGAAGGCATTGGGAGATTTTCGCAAGATAAATGCTAATCTGAAAAAAATGTAGCTTTATGTCTTTATTGCTCGACCGTAAGTGGTTACCCATAACAGCGTTAGCCATGTTTTTTGCTTTATTGTATCTGTTGACGCAGAATTACATAGCCGTTGTGTGGATCGATGAAATTGGCACTTCAGACACACCGATTAATGTAGTTTTGTATGGAAAGTGGTTTTCAGAAGTGTGGCATTATACCTATAATCCGCTCCATGCCTTTGTGCTGATTCCATGGCTTCATCTTTTTGGCGTTTCCCATGTCGCAGTATGCAATCTTAATATTATTATTTCTTTTGCAACCTTCTTGATTTTAGAGCACTGGATGATATCGAAGTCATATATAACAGGAAGACGTTCAGGTTACATTTTGGTTCTCTTGTTTTGGATGGGATTTGCTATATCTGGCTTGATGACAAAGGGACGAATAGACATGCTTGGAATGTTTCTCGCTGTAATTATATGCAGAACAATATTTTGCGGATGTGCTTCGGTATGGCATTTTGTTGCATTATTCATATCCGGTTTCCTGTTGATGATGGCCAATATGTACATAATTCCATTGATGGCGTTTTTGATGATTTTCCTGTGGGTAATTAATTATCGGAAGGAGGGACGTATGTTATGGTTGGGACGGGGAGTTGTTGTGGCATTTAGCTTTATAGTTGCTTTTCTCTGTATTTGTTTCTTTTATTACCAGCATCATTTCGTAATACATTTCCTTTCATCATTTTTTACTTTTACCAAGGGTGCTTCAACAACGGGTTCTTTCTTTGTGAAAATCCTAAAAGCATATCTGGCAGAGCCGATATCATTGGCACTGGTAATTTTGGTATGGATAGGCTTTCTTTCACACAAAAGTGAAAAACCGACTTTACCTCTTTTGGCGTTTGTGACTGCGATTCCTCTTTTGATGTGTGTTGCCGGTCGTTATCAAGGATATTACGTATGGTTGTTTTCCGTACCCGTGTTATTCTTATTTTCAATGTCGTTCGACGCATTATCTTCTGGTAAATTAAAGTGTATTATGCTTGCATTTGTGGTTGTTCAATCTCTTTTGAGACCAGCATATTGGATATATGTCAGGCCTCAAGAATACAAACAGCGGCAAAAGGTAGAAAATTTTGTAGAAGAATGCTCCCCAATAATAGAGAAAAACCAGAATGTCTATTTTGTTAATGCAATTTGTTATTACGCGTTTGTTGATGCCAGAAAGAGGATATACTATTTGCATAATGATAACCTAAATGTCAATGGGAATCTTAATCGGATTTTGCAGCAAATCCCGGTATTTAAAGATTATATAGAAGATAATCCTTGCGGATGCCTCCCAGAAGAAGGGTTGGTATTTAATACAAGTAAGAGTGATGAGTTCACATCCAAGAACTATCTAGACAAAAACGGTTTTTCATACAGACTGTTGAGGTCTAATCAGCAGATGTCAATTTATAAGTTCAAAAGAAATCTGTAGTCGCAACTAAATCACATCTTATGGTAAAATATGATTATCTTATTGTGGGCTCCGGCCTTTATGGGGCAACATTCGCCTATTTGGCAAAGAAGGCGGGGAAAAACTGCCTGGTAATAGACAAACGTCCGCATTTAGGTGGCAATGTCTATTGTGAGAATATAGAAGGTATTAACGTGCACAAGTATGGAGCACACATTTTCCACACGAACAACAAAGAGGTTTGGGATTTCGTGAACAGCATTGTGCCCTTTAATCGCTATACAAATTGCCCTGTAGCGAATTATAAGGGAAAACTCTATAATCTCCCTTTCAATATGAATACCTTCTACCAAATGTGGGGGGTGACCACCCCTGATGAGGCTAAGGCAATGATAGCAGAACAGAAATTAGAGGCCGTGACAGCCCTCAACGGCAGAGCCCCCCAAAACCTTGAGGAGCAGGCCTTGACATTAGTGGGCAAAGATATATTTGAAAAACTCATCAAGGAATATACAGAAAAACAGTGGGGTAGGAAATGCACCGAACTGCCGGCATTCATCATCAAGCGCCTTCCTGTTCGTATGGTCTTTGATAATAACTATTTCAACGATAAATACCAAGGAATCCCTATCGGAGGATACAACAAGTTGATAGATGGGCTGTTGGAGGGCGTTGATACCCTCATCAATGTGGACTTCTTCAAAAGCGAGTATCGTGATTGGCAGAAGTTTGCTGATAAACTTGTTTATACCGGTGCTGTCGATGAGTATTTCGACTACAGGTTGGGCAAACTTGATTGGCGTACTGTTAGCTTCAAAACTCGCATCGAGGATACTCCTAATTATCAGGGCAATGCGGTTGTAAACTACACCAGCCATGACGAGCCTTATACCCGTGTTATTGAGCATAAGCATTTTGAAATGTTCGGCCAGGATGTATATGACAGTCCCAAGACAGTTGTTTCGGAGGAGTACTCAATGGAATACAAGGACGGTATGGAACCCTACTATCCAGTCAACAATGACCGCAACAATGCTCTTGCAGAGGAGTACCACAAGTTGGCAGAGCAAGAAGAGAATGTCATTTTTGGTGGTCGTCTTGGGCAATATAAGTATTATGATATGGCACCTGTTATAGAACAGGTTATGAAAATTGAATCAATTTAATGTCATGGAATGGTATTTTTGATATGCTAAATTCTACATCAGTCGGAAATTACTTTCGGCACCTTTAGATAATTCTTTACGGGAATAAATCCGATGGATGTTAGAGTTTGAATACTTCGCTTATAGAATCCAATTATTACATTCAGTTGAGAAATAATATGTAAAGGAGTCGAAGTTTATTTGAAATCATAAAATAGATAAATAATAACCATTTCTTTGTAGGTATAAGTAAATGATAGATTTGAAATTCTTGTTGCATAGTCTGTATAATAAACTATATCGCCCGATTTTTATAAAAAAAATGGGATGCTGTGGCAAAAATTTTAGTTTTGATCCGGCTACGAGCATTATTACTTATCAATCTTTGTATGTGGGAAACTGTGTGACATTAGGTGGATTTTCAGACCTATGTTCTACGAATGCGAGGATAATAATAGGTAATCATGTGGTATTTGGCCCACATGTTTCAATGCGTGGGGGGGATCATAGAACAGACTTGGTTGGACGTTTTGTGGATACTGTTGGTGAAGGGGAAAAATTGCCTGAGAATGACGCTGACATCGTAATTGAAGGGGATAATTGGATAGGCATGAATGTGACCATCTTAAAAGGTGTTACAATTGGAAGAGGTGCCATTATTGCAGCTGGGGCTGTGGTTACTAGGGATATCCCACCATATAGTATTGCTGGCGGCATTCCAGCAAAGGTCCTAAAGATGAGGTTTACCCCTGCGCAGATAAAAGAACATGAGAACATCCTATATCCAGACGGATTTAAATCTCCTATCTTAAATTATACTATATAATGCTTTCTACAAAGAAAAGACTTGTTTTAAACACAGGCTTCTCATACATGCGCTCAGTGTTAGCCATGCTTGTGGGGCTATTCACTGCAAGGTGGGTGCTTCAGGCATTGGGTGAGAGTGACTACGGACTTTTCGGCGTCGTGGGTTCTATAATGATATTTGTAACATTCCTAAATGGTGTGTTAGCAGGTGCTGTATCTCGCTATTTTGCCTATAGTTTGGGAAAAGCTAATAATAATGAAGAACTCAATAAATGGTTTAATGCAGCACTGATTATTCATATAATTGTACCTATTGTCTTGCTATCTGTTGGCCTATTATGTGGAACTTATATTATTCAGAATTTCTTAAATATAGAAAATGGAAAGACAGGAGTCGCAACGGTGGTTTTCTATATCTCTTGTGTGTCTGCGGCTTTTTCCATGATGTCAGCACCTTTTAATTCAATGCTATATGCCAAACAGAATATTGTAGAACAAAGTATTATCGGATTTGGAGAAACGTTGACACATTTAATTTTGATGTATATCTTGATGGCTTATATCCATGATAATGCCTTGATTGTTTATACAATCTTCTTAGCATCAAAAACGATTTTTTTTCAGTTAATATTAATGTGGCGTACAATGTCCTTATATAAGGAACTTCATTTTTGTGTATATCCCCGAGAAGTCATAATGCCTTATATTAAGGAATTGTTATTTTTTTCATCGTGGAAAAGCCTCATGGGATTAGGTCGGATTCTTTATACACAGGGATCTGCAATAATAATTAACCTGTTCTTTGGTACGAGACTAAATGCAGCATATTCTATAGCTACGAATATTTCAGCTCAGGCTGGTGGACTATCAAATTCTTTGATGGTAGCCATAACACCCGAGATAGTATCAAGGGAGGGAGGCGGAAATCATGAAAGTATGAAGTCACTGAGTTATAAGGCGAGTAAATATTCTTCCATACTGATTTGTTTTATTGCCTTGCCCTTAGTTAGTGATATTCAAAACTTGCTAATCTTGTGGTTAAAAACGGTACCTGCCTATACCTCTCAATTTTGTATAGCGATTATAATTTCATTGTTCATTGAAAAATTGGCTTCAGGACATGAAAGTGCGCTGAATGCAAATGGTAAAATTGCCGGCTTTCAGGCATCTATTGGAATCATATACATTATGGGTGTCATACTAACTTACACATTGTTTAAAATCTACGATAAACCTATAATGTTATGCGTAGCAATTGTAGTATGCCAGTTATTATGCCTTTTCGTTAAATTGTATTGGGGGAGAAAAATTGTACATCTTTCAATATGGGAATGGATTCGACGATCTGTCTGTCCAGTACTCGGGTGCATCATTATGTATTTCATGCTTTTTTATTTTTACAATCACATTATACCAGAAAATGGTTTATTTAGATTAGCTATCATAACAATTCTTTCCACTTTTATTATTAGTATGTATAGTTGGTTTTTTGTGCTTGAAAAGAATGTTAAAATTAGGTTGCTGGAAATTATAAAATCGAAAATTAAATATTATAATCATGAATAATAAGTTTTTTACTTTTATCAAAAATGAGTTTAAATTATGGTTTATGTTGCTACGATTAGCAATATACAAAATGTTATCATTTATTTTCAGACCATATTTAAGAAGAAAACGATATTGGATTCTTCTAGAACGCGGAAATGATGCCCAGGATAATGCGTGGCATTTATTTAAGTATTTAATAGCAATTCACCCTGAAGTAAACGCTCTTTTCTCAATACATAAAAGTAGTCCAGATTATCGAACAAATTTGAAGGGGTATGAGAAGAATATTATAGAATATAATTCTTTTTGGTATTACATGCTCCTTTATAATTGTCAGGTGATGCTGAGTACGCATGCACATACATATGTATATAATATTTGGGGGAGTATTAAAGGTGGTTGGTTGGATATTAGTGGAAAAAAAGTGTTTCTTCAGCATGGCATAATTCACAATGATAATAATATTTTCGCCTATCCCCATTTGTCCATAGACTTACTTTGTTCCGGCGCACGTAATGAATTCGAATTGTTAAAGTCTGTATTTAAATATCCTGATTCTCATTTATGTTATACAGGATTAGCTCGTTTTGATAATTTACATGATTGTGAGACAAAGAAACAAGTGCTGATTATGCCGACTTGGCGGTCACGTTACTCTCGGTTAACACCAGATCAGTTCAAGGAAACAGATTTCTATAAGGAGTATAAGAGAATCTTAACTAATTCATCGTTATTACATACCTTGGAAGAGAATGATTACAACTTAGTTTTTTATAATCATTATGAATTTCAAAAGTTCAATTCCTTATTTGCGCCGTTTTGTGGTGGGCGTGTGCGATTGGCGTTTTTTGGTGAACTAAATGTCCAACAATTGCTGAAAGAGTCACGATTATTGGTTACAGATTTTTCATCCATTTATTATGATTTTCTATATATGAGAAAGCCGATAATTTTTTTCTTGCTCAATCAAGAAGAATTCCGGGCGAACCAATATGGTAAGGACTATGATAATCCTAATGATTTTGGATATGTTGTTGAAAAATCTGACGGTGTAGTGGAGCAAATTATTAATCATCTTAATAACAACTGCACGATTGATGATAAATATCTCGAATTTTCAAAAACGATTTTCCCATTATATGATCGGCACAACTGTGAAAGAATATATAACAGGGTGAGGGGACTTATTGATGATTGATTGTTTCTTGTTTATGAAATAATAGTTTTATGGAGTTAATTATACAATCTTTTGCTCTCATCTTCTTATGGTTTACTACAGTGTCGTTTGTGACAAGTAGTCTGCAAAACTCCTATAGAGGTTTTTGCATTTATTGGGGCTGGGTTTTATTGTGTGTATTTTTAGGCTTTCAGCGTCCTGTTTTTTATGAGGTATATATAGTTCCATTGGTCTTATTGATTACTATACCTTTTGCAAAGTATCGGAGTTCCATAACAACTTTGATAATTCTTCTTATTTTCTATGTTTTCGTCATTAGTTTCATAAATTCTATGAATCCATGGCCAGAGCATTCATTGTATATTTATGGGTTGGTTTTTATACTCACTCTACGTGGGCTTCTAAATATAGAGAAGAGGCAGTACACATTTGTGCTGTTATTGTGGTGCTATTGCTTAATGCATACAATATGGTACATGCTACATGGTCAAAATATATTCTCATTTGGGAATGAGGAAACACGTTTGTTAGCAGTGAATAGTGCATTGGTGGAAAACAGTGATAGTTTCAGAGGTGGATTGGATCCAAATTATTTTGGTTATCTAATGGGGGCAGGGGCCTTTTTGTCAATTCTTTTTTATTATTTTTATGATTATTTTAAACCTAGCATTCCGATAAAACTATCGTCGGGATTAACTAAAAAGATATTAATTGTACTCTTTTTAATACAGCTTTTTTTTGCTGTAAAGGGGTTGTCAAGAGGTGTTTTCCTTGCTATTGCTTTTACAAGTGTTATTTTTTTGCTGATATTGCGGAAAAAGAATCAAAAATACATGGGGATTATAGCTGTAATGTTCTTTTTATCTTATGTTATCTCGCAAATGGGTATTATAGATGCATTATTAGGACGATTTCAGTCAGAAGAATCAGCGAGTCGAAGCGCACTTGCATTAACAGTGATAAATGCCATTTTGACATACGGGGGTGTAACTTCTTTTATATTTGGATGTGGTACAGATTTCCCATGGTATTACTATACGGTGGAATATCATAATGTGTCTTTTTATTCGACTCATAACTCATGGCTCGATTTAGGGATTTCTTATGGTTTAATTTGGTTGCTGTTCTTTTTGATAATTGTTTATAAGCGTCTTCGTATTCACTTGGTAAACCGCAGCAATCCACTCAGTGTGATAAAAGTGGTTATGTTTACTTTTGTGTTTCTGATAGGCTTGTCACTTGAACCTTTGCGTTCTCAATTGGGATGGTTAATTATTGCTTTTTGTTTTGTATGAAAAAGATATTATTTATTACATTGGATACAGCTGTCGGAGGAGTCTCGGCTTCTCTTTCATGTTTGTATGAACAAATAAAGAATCAGTATAACATTACGGTTTTAACTTTGACAAGTCTATCTGGAGCAGAGATAAATTTTCAGCAAATATTAAAACCTTCAAATGTTTTTATTAATGCATATTATAGCAATTTCAGAAATAGTCCATTAAGCAAAAGACCTATGATTTTGCTGATTAAGGTGCTGGATAAAATATGCAAGAAATTGGATGTGGACTTTGGCGCATATATAGCAAAAAAAACGATGCGAAACGAAGAGTCAAAGAATATATATGACACGGTTGTCGGTTTTGGGGAAGGAGCAGCGGCATTGGTGGCTTCATTTAGTAATTGTCAGAATAAAATCGCTTGGATTCATTGTGATTATGGAAAGCAATCCTTCGATGACGAGTATGATGTATTCAAAAGGTTCACAAAAATTGTGAATGTTTCAAAAACAACATCTTCTCATTTTGTTGATATATATCCGTCTTTATCAGAGAAATGTACTTACATATATAATTTAACTAATGAAAAGTTAATACAGGAATTAGCAAATTTGGAAGAATCTGATTTGGAGTGCAAAAAGAATGAATTTCGGATAATTTCGATAGGAAGAATAGATTCTGTTAAAAGATATAGTGAGATTCCTAGAATTGCAGCCTCAATAAAAAAGAAGGGGTTGAAATTTCAGTGGATAATCGTAGGACCAATTCGAGATGAGAATGAATTTGTTAAACTTGAAAATGGAATAAGACAATATGCTGTGGGGGATATTGTTAAATGGATTGGTGGAAAAAAGAATCCTTATCCATATTTAAAAAGCTCGGATTTGTTGGTCTCTTTGTCGTCATCAGAAGCATGTCCAATGGTGTTTAATGAAGCAAGGATTTTAAATATTCCAATTGTTTCAACTGATTTTCAATCAGCATTTGAATTTATTTCAAACGGTGGTGATGGTTTGATAGCACCGATAGAAACTATAGATGAGTCAATCATTACGATGATTTCTGATAAAAACTTGTATAGGCGTATTAGACAAAATTCTGTTTGTTCTTTAATAAATAATGACGAGATAATTCGCAAAACTAAACAAATTTTATAAATTATGGATTCGAAAACGTTCTTAGCCAAGGGTCTTTCAAAAGTGTATAAAAAGGTATTTAAGCCAGTGTTCTATGATTGTTCTGAGAATACTGTATGGCAGCGGCAGGAGGCCAATGACTTGGTGTATAATGCCATAATTAGTGGGAAGCCATTGATGTTGACTCGCTATGGAAGTATAGAGATGTCTGTTACGAACACCATCCGTGTGCGTGATGAGAAACGTTCGGTGATATCAAAAATTAAAGATTATATTGTAGATAAAACAGATCTGCCATGGATGGACAAGTCATTCTATTTGCCAATCAGTCGCAACGCTGGCGTATTCAATCCGACTCCAAAGTTGCTTGAGCACTTTGCATATCGATATTTAGAAGACTCAAAAATTGTGGATATCATTATGTCTGTTAATTATAAGGAGAGATTCATGCCTCTTCCGACTTCTTGTCAATATATTCATTTTGA
>AUXO018639287.1_pt1 | contig 10118 bp, 10 predicted proteins | sample 768731 | NCBI WGS metagenome assembly AUXO01 (sample SAMN02715735, study PRJNA202380) | gut metagenome | biome: sheep rumen | host: Ovis aries | place: New Zealand: Palmerston North | reverse complement strand
ATAATTTATTTTTTGATTTTCTGCAAAGTCAATAATATCATCAATATTACCATACTCTTCAAGAGTAAGATGACTAAAAGCATGTAAAAAACAGCATCTCGCTAAACTAACTTTACCATCATCATCAAACCTAATTTCAAGACTTACTCTTTTATCATGTGGGCAAATTTCCATTATTCACATTCTCCTTTATTATATGCTTCATAGACTGCACTAGGTAATTCTTTACAAAAATCATCGTAAACATCTGCTCCAACGTCAATATCTACATCAAAATTTTCTTTAAAGAACTTAATAGCTTTAAATGCATCAGTTATATTTGTTTTTTTAATAGTAAAAGAAGGTCGAACATTTTCAGGACCAAAAACCTCTACTAAATCTTTTAAGTTTTTAGTAACTACTTCAAAAGAACCATTAATTCTAGTATTTTCATAAGTCTCTTTAGTGATACCGTCAATAGATGGCATAAAAAAGTACTTAACGCCTGTTTCTTCTGAAATCTGTTTCAACTCTTCGATTTTCTCTCTATTTAAAAGAGTTAAATTTGTTTGGTGCTTAATTTTCTTTACATCTTTTGGTGTAAGAGTTTTAAGCCAATCTCTAACTTCATTATAATAAATGAATTCTTCTCCTGCTGTCGATGGAGAAATTTCATCTAAATTATGACCTTTTAATTTATAAAGTGTTTTAATATAAGTATCTTTTAATAAAGGTAAGTCTTTATGTTCCTTATGAAAACAATGATAGCAATTAAGATTGCATGCATAAGATAAACCTAATAGAACTGTTTTTACTTTAGAGTTTAAATTACATTTTAAGTCACAATGTCCCTCCCAAGTAGGTACGAACTCTTTTCTTGAATTATCAAGTGATTCAATATAATCAATAGGATCAATAGACTCATATTCATCTAAAGATAATATTGCTTGTGGTTTTAAAAAACAGCATCTGCACATTTGAATAGAAAACTTCTTGTCTTCAAAGTCATGGTCATAATATAAAATTTGTAAATCGTGTTGTTCTTTACATTTCATAGTATATTTAGTGGTTATTTCTCCTTTGAAAAGTTTAGTAAAGTAAAAACTCAAAATTATTTATTTTTTCAAAAAATAGTTTTTTCATATTTATATCAAAAATATCATAATAATAAGTTATAATTTTAGCGCCCAAGCTAGTAAAATAAGGCACTACTTTTTCTGCGTCCTCATAATTTGTTCTCTTAAGAGTAAAAGCAACTCTTGCTGAATTAAATCCAAATGTCTTTAATAAGAGACAATAATTACTTATAACTTTTTCAAATGGTGCTCCTGGTCTAGTCTTTTCATAAGTTTCTTTAGTTACGCCATCTATAGAACAAATAAAAATATACTCAACGCCAGTTTTGTCAGATAGTTTTTTAAGCAATTTTATAACATCTCTATTTAAAAAAGTTGTATTAGTGGTAAATATTACTTTTTTAGTATCTTTTACTGATGATAAAGACTTTAAGTATTTAATTGTATCTTTAAAATAAAAGAATGGTTCTCCTTGGTCTGTTAGAGATATTGAGTCCAACTTCTGTCCTTTTAACTTTTTTAAAGTATTAAAATATAATTTTTTATTATTAAGTGACTCTTTATGAGAAGACCTAAAACAATTATAACAATTTAAGTTACAGGCTTTTGACAAACCAACTGAAACTGATTTTATATCTTTTTTTAGATCACAAGTAGGACATCTATCATTAGTCTCATTAAGATAATTTAAGTTTTTTTCTTCTAAATTATCATATACTTCTTGCGAAAACTTAATAATATCTTTTATTTTTTCAAAATAATCTCTTTTACATGTATAAAAAGGCTGAAGATAACAACATCTGCTGAATACAATCTTGTCTCCATCACCATTTAAGTTAATAACTAATCCTTTATCCTCATGACATCTCATATATAATTCTCGCTAATGTTAATATTAACATATGAAAAAAATAGAGGGCTATTTAAAAGGAATAAACTTAGGTGGCTGGATAAGTCAATGTGGTTGGTATTATAATAAATCTCATTACGAGAAATATATTCAAGAAAAAGATATTTTTATTATTAAAACTCAATATAAAGTAGACCATATTAGAATTCCTTTTGATTATAATGTTATTCAAGATAAATCTGGGCTTTTTATAGAAGAAAATTTTATTTATATTGATAACATCATAAGATGGTGTGAGAAGTTTAATTTAAACGTTGTATTAGACTTACATAAAGCCAATGGTTATTCTTTTGATGATAGTGAGCATGAGATGGGTCTTTTTGGACAAAAAACTCAAGAAGAAAAATTTATTAAATTATGGTCTGAAATGGCTAGAAGATATAGTAATAAGCCTAATGTAGCTTTTGAATTATTAAATGAAGTTACTCTTAAAGATTATTCAGATGAATGGAATAAACTTTGTAAACAAACTATAGAAAAAATTAGAGAATACTCAAAAAATGTTAAAATATTTTTTGGAGGCTATTGGAGTAATAGTCCTGATGCTCTCTATGACTTAATTTCACCTCCTGATGAAAATTGTTATTATACTGTACATTTTTATGGACCAATGTGTTTTACGCATCAAGGAGCTTGGTGGGTAAAAGAAATGCCAAAAAATTTTCATATGCCGTATCCATTTAATTATGACTGCTATAAATATAAAAAAGTTCGTCCATATTATGAGAGTATGTGTATGCCTTGGCCTAAAGGTTTGCAAGATGAAACTTTTTTCGACAAGTCTTTTGAAAATGCAATTAAAATTGCTGAAGAAAGAAATACTTCAATCTATTGCAGTGAATATGGCGTAATTGATAAAGCTGATCCTAAGTCGACTCTCAATTGGTTTAAGGATATAAATAAATTTTTCGTAAAAAATAATATCGGTAGAGCTGCTTGGAATTATAAACGTAAAATATTTGGAATTTCAGGAAGACATTATGACTCTATAAGAAAAGAACTAATAAATTATTTTTAAAATAAAAAAGAGGGAGTTATTCTCCCTCTTTTTTATTAGATGTATTCTTTTATATAGGTTTTTTTTCCAAAGTTATCACAAGTTTTAATAATATCATCTAAAGTAATATTTGAACATCTAGGAATATGATATGTTTTACGGCTGTTTTTGTCGTCCTTAAAAGCTACCCATGTATTAGTAGCTATAGCTGTTTGTTCATCATATTTATCAAGATACTCTAAAGCTTTTTCTTCATTATCATTTTCTTCACCGGAAATTATTAAAAATCTTTTAACATAATCACGGATTGTAAATAATCCATAAAAGTGAGCTTCCATTTCTCGACCAATGATAGTTGGCTCAACGCCTGGAATTTCAGTTAAATCATACTTATTATTCATAACGCAATCATAACTATAATTGTCATCATTAAAAACTTGGTCTATAAAATTATCTAATTCATTAAATCTTTCTTTACAGTACATTATACTTGTAGACCCATATTGAAACATTACCAATTTTGTATCATCTTTAATTTTTGAAAGAAGATAATTTTTAAAACCAGGATGAATATAAATATCTGAGTCTATATAAACATAATCATTAAGATAGTGACTTAATAGCATTCTTACTAAATCGTTTGTAACTGTTAGATTAAAATATGCATTCTCTAAAAACTTTTGATACTTTTCATACTCTTCTTGAAAACCTTCAAAGGTAGCATAAATCTCTTTTAGAGAATGAAAAATATAAAATGTATCACCACTAAACTCATGAATAATCCTATCATTACACTTTTTTAAAAGTGGAAGGTCACTATAATTTTTTTCATTATAAAGGCCCATATGAAATAAAACTACATTCATATAAAATATTCCTTAAACTGCTTGTGCTTTTAATAAGTCTTCGTATTTATAATAAAGTGCTTTACATTCTTCATCATAAATATCATAGTAAATATCTACTCTATTAAAGCCTAAATTTTTAAAGAATGATTTTATTTTTAATACATCATTCATATTAGGCTTTCTAATAGTATAGTTAATACTTATATTAAAAAATTGTTTTAAATAACAAATATTCTCTATAGTTTTTTCAAACTTTCCACCAATTCTAGTATTTTCATAAGTCTCTTTAGTGATACCATCTACTGATACTACAAATGAATATACTATACCTGTTTTCTTACTTGCTGAAACAAGCTCATCAATTCTCTCTTTGGAGAGAAGAGACCCATTTGTTAAAAAATTTATATTAGTTGCATCTTTTTCTTTACTTAAAGAGTTTAAGTAATCTAACGTTTTGTAGAAGTAAAAGAATGGTTCTCCTACGTCTGTGAGTTGAATACTTTCAAGATGATGCCCTTTAATTTTTTCTAAAGTTTCAAAATATAAGTTTTTTAATTCTTCACTATCGCTATGATGTCCTTCATAAAAACAGTTATAGCATTTCATATTACAAGCATACGAAAAACCTACACAAACTTGTTCTATTTTTGTTCGTGGAAAATTACAAACTTTACATCTATCTGATGATAAATCCCACTGTTCAGGTTTTTGATAATCAAATTTTTTTGCATAGTCTATTACATCATCAATTTTTAAAAAGTCTTCAAAAGGAATAGAAATAAAAGGTTTTAGTAAACAACATCTCGATAAATTAATATTTCCAGTATGATAATCATACCTTAAATATAAGGTACCATTTGGTACAAAACAATTTTCTACCATTAACAAATATCTCCTTGATTTAACTTATCAAAAAAGTCATGGCATTCTTTGTCCATTAAATCATATGTAATATATGTTCCTTCAAAATCAAAATTATCTTTAAAAAACTTTCTAAAAGATGCAGCTTCATGCTCATTTCCTTTTTTAATTGTAAAAGAAGCCATCATATTTTCTTTACCAAAAATATTTATTGTTTTCTCAAAAATATCTAAAAGTTTATTAAAGTCTCCTCCAACTCGTATTTTTTTATAAGTTTCACTAGAAATAGCATCAATAGAATAATTAAACGTATATTTTATACCTGTTTGCTCACTTATTTGTTTTAATTCTTTTAGTCTCTCATTACTTAAAAGTAGACCATTTGATTGAAAGTTTACTTCTTTAGTATCATTAGTTGTCAATGATTTTAAATACTCTTTTATCTTATAGTAATAGAAGAATACTTCTCCTGAACTTTGCATATGAATAATTTCTAAGTTATGCCCTTTAATTTTTTCTAAAGTTTCAAAATATAAGTTTTTTAATTCTGGAGAGTCTTCATGCTGGGTAAAAAAACAATGATAGCAATGTAAATTACAAGCTCTAGAAAGACCAACAGTTACAACTTTAATTTCAGGTTTAATATTACAAGTGGTAGCACACCAGCCTTGAGCAGAATCTTTCAATTTATGATTTCTTTCAACACATGAATATTTTATAATATCTTTTACTTTATAAAACTCATCTAAAGGCAAATAAGCAAAAGGCTTAGTATAACAACATCTTGAAAGCATAATTCTATTTGTATATTCATCCCACATAATTTCAAGACGTTTATCCATTATACAGTCTTTATGCACATAATTTTTATTATCTATAGACTTATCTTGTACTTGATTTGAGTCTATTTCTGTTTTACAAGAGTCTGTAATTAAAGAGTCGACTTTATTTTCTTTCGATTTTTCTATTTCTTCTCTTTCGTCTATATCTAAATCTTGAGCTTCATAAATAAACTTTTTACAGTCTTCATCAAATAAATCATAATACATATTGGGTGTAATTCCAAAGTTTTTCTTAAAAAATGATTTTGCATAAGGTGCATCTTGTAATGCAGGTTTTTTAACAGTATATGAAACATATACGTCATTTTTACCAAAAAGGCTTAAAGCATATCCAAAGTTATCTAATACTTTCTCAAAGTTTGCCCCTCTTCTGACTGCTTCAAAAGTTTCTTTAGTAATACCATCTATAGAAAATGCAAATCTATAATTTACACCAGTTTCAAGACTAAGTTTTTTTAGTTCATCTAATCTTTCATGGGAAAGAAGCATACCATTAGTAAAAAACCTTACATGTATAGTATCTTCTAACGAAAGTGTTTTTAAGTAATTAATAATATCATTATAATATACAAATGGCTCACCTTGGTCTGTAAACTCAATTGTATCTAATTTATGGCCTTTAATTTTATTAAGAGTTTCAAAATAAATTGTCTTATCACCAGGTTTTTCAATATGGCGTCCTTCAAAAAAACAATTTCGACAGTCTATATTACATAGATGTGAAAGTGAAACAGTAACATGCCGTGGAGGTCTATTTAGCGCTTCACAAGGTAAACATCCTAAAAACTCTATGTCTGTTTTAATATATTCAGACACATTTTCATAATTAAAATCTTCAACATATTTAATAATATCTGGAATTTCTAAAAACTCATCATATGTTAAAACCTTAAAAGGCTTATGCCTTACACATCTTTTTAAGAAAATTTTCCCATGTTCTTCATTTGTAATTGTTAAGGCTCCATATGGGAAGCCACAGTCTTCTTTAAAATTCATAATTTAGTTCCTATTATAATATATTAACTTTTAAAAGTTGGGATTATAAAAAAGATTTTTTGCGTCAGGGTCCATAAAGTCGTAACATATACTTACATGACCACGGAGTACTCCTAAACTAACAAAAAAATCATAGATTTCATCGCGGTTATTTGTAAAATTTCCTTTTTTTAAAGTATATGATATTCTAATCTGATTTTGGCCAAATGCAGAAACTAAAAGTTTTGTATTTTCTACTATTTTTTCAAAACTACCGCCTTTTCTAACTGTTTCAAATGACTCTTTTGAAGTTCCATCAAAAGATATATGAAACTCATATTGAATACCTGTTATATTACTTATACTTTTTAATAGTTTTATACGGTCTTTATTTAAAAGCGTATTATTTGTAATGAAAAGTATTGACTTTGTGTCTTTTTCAGAAGAAAGGCTTGCTAAAAAAGCTATAGTTTCTTTAAAATAAAAGAAAGGCTCACCTGTATCTGTAAGTTTTAGTAAATTTAAGTGTAGTCCCTTAGTTTTTTCTAATAATGTAAAATATGATTCTTTCATTCTTAGGTCATCTTTATGTTCAGTAAAGAAACAATTATGACAATTCAAATTACAGGCTTTTGTTATTGAAATTGAAACTTTACTTAATGATTCATTATTAAGCATACAATTAGAGCATCTATCTAATACTGCCTCACCTATTATTATAGGCTTATTTTTAGATTCTTCAAAAATCTTCAAATAATCTACATTTTTTACATCTTCAAAAGATATAGACTTAAAAGCATGTAAATAACAACATCTAAATATATTAATTTTAGAATTATCATCGCTTATTCTGAAATAAAGCTCACCTTCTCGATTAAAACAACTGTAATTAAATTCCATATAAAATTTAGTTGTTTTTTTAGTTATTATATTTATTATAATCTTTAAGTCTTTGTTGAGCTTCTATATCTAGGCCATCGGATGTAAAAGCCACATATAAACCCATATTATTAAAATAATTTTTAACGTCATCTAAGTTTTCACTAAAATTTGGCTTTTTTACAGTATAAGACACCATGGTTTTAAACTCTTTTTTTATGTTATTTAAATTAAAAAAAACATCTTCATATTTTGCGCCTATTCGCGTCGCTTCAAAAGTTTCTTTTGAAATCCCGTCTATAGATGCATTAAACTCATATCTTACACCAGTTTTTTCACTTATATCTTTTAAAATTTCAATTTTTTCTAAACTTAAAAGTGTCATATTTGTAGTAAACATTACAGTTTCTGTAATCTCCGGATTGAGCTTTTTTAAGTATTCAGTTACAAGATTAAATACTGTAAAAATTTCTCCTGATCCATCCATTAAAATTCTTTTAAGTCCTCTAAATTTTAATGTTTTTTCCATTAAAACCTTAAGAGGCATTATATTTGGCTTTGGGCTTTTATGCTGTACTATACAATTATAACAATTAATATTACAAAATAATAAAGCATTAATTACTACTTCTTCTAAAGAATTATGAAATACACAAGGCTGATTACAATAAAAATTACCTTTTCTTTTAGACATATCAAATTGTTTACTTCTCAATTTATTGAGGTCTTCTAAACTTATTGCATTAAATTCTTCTATAGTCATTGACGCTGCAGAGGGTAAAATACAACAACCTGAAATAGATATATTACCATTAGTATCTCCGAATAAAAATAAACTTTTGCTATAACGACAATCCATTTTTCTTAACTCCTATTTTAATATGTTGATGGCATATATTTAGATAAAGCCGGCTCAAATATATCATAAGCATACTGCACAGGAATATTTTTCTTTTTAAAGAAATTATCAAAGTCTTCAACCTCATCTTTATTAAACTCTTTAATTGTAAAACAAACTATTACTTGAAAATATTTTCTTAATTCTACGATTGTTTTTAATATTTTATTAACAGGAATATGTCTGATTGCTAAATGAGTATTCGCTTTAAGCGAGTCTAATGATACATTGAATATAAAATCCACATCTAAACTTTGTGAAAGATCTGATAATTCTTTAATTCTTTCTTTTGAAAGTAGTGTAGCATTTGTCAAAAATTTTATATCTTCTAAACAACTAAAATGGTCTTTATTATCTCTTAAATATGAGACTAACTCATTATAATATATAAAAATTTCTCCTGTTGCATCTAGTATCAGATGCTTTATCTGTGTTTCATCTTTAATTTTATCCAAAAACTTAAAAAGTTTATCTTTATAAGAAGATATTTCCTCTTTTGGAGTATATTCTTTATGTGGTGACTCTTCAGAATGGTCAAATCCTGCGCAACAATGATAACAATTTAAATTACATGTATGTATACACCCGAAAAATAGTGTATCTATCTCTTCAAATTCACAATTACCATCACACATGTCTTTTCTATTTTCAAAGATACCATAATCTTTTGTTGAAGCCATTTTACAAGATGTTTCTAAACTTTGGTTTAAAAATAAGTCCAAACTTATAATATTAGAATGTAAATAGCAGCATCTTGATAGATGTATTTCATCTTTAATAATAAATCCAAAAAGAGTTTTATTCACGCCACAATTAGACATATTAAAAATTAGTTATAATATAAATAATAAGCTTTAGTTTTTAAATAAGTCTTTTATATAAGAAGATTGATTATCCCCAAAGAATTGCGATATAAACGCTGTATTGTTTTTAAAAGTGTCATCATTAGCATTATCATAAGGAACAACTATATAATTTTGAAAATAACTTTTATAATCGTCTGGTCCAAAAACTATAGTTTTTTCCATTAAATTGTACTTAATAAGTATATCTTTAATATCTAAATAATTTATTAGTTTATATTGACTATAGCTAAATAAACTTAAAAGAAAATAATAGTTTTCCTCTTGGTTTACTTTGTTATAAAAATTATAAAAATTTTGAAGTCTTATAACTTGGTTTTTAATAAATTCAGAGTCATAGCTTACATGCGCAAAATATAGACCTAAATCTTTATGATTTAGTACTTTTTTATGTTGTTTTTTTAAGTGTTTATCAAAATGGTCATATTCAAAATAATCTGGCTTTAAATTAGCTGTTACTATTTCTTTTAAGTAAGTCTTTTTAATAAGATGTTCTATATATGCTACTTTTGAACATTCTACGTTATCTACTGGGCCTGCAATTCTCTTAGCATTTATTTTTAAAAAAGCGCAGTTTGTGCCTAATGACATAAAATAACAGTCTTTTATCTTAAAGTCCATGTTAAATTTAGTCGAATAAAAAAGGAGCTTCTGTAAGAAGCTCCTTTATCCTAAGCGATTAAGTACTTAAACTTAAGCTCTTTCACCCTGTGTAGCGATATCCTTGAGGTTAGCAAGTTTAACGATAGCAAGGAAACGTCTATTAAGAACGTGATAATCACCATATGTAGCGATACCTGCTTCTTTATAGAAGTTTTTACGCTGAATGATACCTGTTGAGAAGAATGGAACCAATGTACCAAATGCGATTGAAACTTCTGTTTCATTCTGGTCATCTTTCCATACACAAAGGATTTCATCCTCAGGAATGATTGTATTAGGTACCTTAAATACTGGCATACCATCCAATGTACCTTCCTGGTGAGCACC
>AUXO017186739.1_pt1 | contig 10118 bp, 8 predicted proteins | sample 768731 | NCBI WGS metagenome assembly AUXO01 (sample SAMN02715735, study PRJNA202380) | gut metagenome | biome: sheep rumen | host: Ovis aries | place: New Zealand: Palmerston North | reverse complement strand
TCGTCAACCATGTGAGCAAGCTTGATCATATACATGACACCGACAGCGATTCTTTCATCATAAGCTTCGCCTGTCATTCCGTCATACAGAACATACTTTCCATCCGGTGATGTTCCCGCTTCAGCCATGATATCTCTGAGGTCCTCATTGGATACACCGTCAAATACAGGTGTAGCGAATTTCACGCCGAGCTTCTTGGCAGCCATGCCGAGATGTACTTCGAGCACCTGACCGATATTCATACGTGAAGGAACACCGAACGGGTTCAACATGATATCAATCGGTGTACCGTCTGCCATATACGGCATATCCTCTACAGGATTGATACGGGAGATGACACCCTTGTTTCCGTGACGGCCGGCCATCTTGTCACCTTCGGAGATTTTTCTCTTCTGGACAACATATACCTTAACAACTTCATTGACACCCGGTGCCAGTTCATGGTTGTCTTTGCGTTTGAAGACTCTGACACTGTGAACAATACCTGCACCACCATGCGGTACCTTCAGGGAATTGTCACGTACTTCTCTGGACTTTTCACCAAAGATTGCCAGTAACAGTTTTTCTTCAGGAGAGATCTCACTCTGTCCCTTCGGGGTAACCTTGCCTACAAGGATATCGCCTTCCTTGACTTCAGCTCCGACCATGACGATGCCTCTTCCATCCAGGTTGCGGCATGCACTTTCGGCAACGTTCGGAATATCCCTGGTGATTTCTTCAGGTCCGAGTTTTGTCTCACGGCATTCAATGTCATATTCCTCAATATGCACGGAAGTATAGAAATCTTCCGACTGCATCCTTTCGGACATGATAATCGCATCCTCATAGTTGTAACCATGCCATGTCATGAATGCGATTGTAACATTCTGGCCAAGAGCAAGTTCTCCTGCTTCCATAGCAGGTCCGTCAGCAAGAATGTCACCGCGTTCGATTCTCTCGCCATCCCAGACAATCGGTTTCTGGTTCAGGCAGGTAGAAGCGTTGGATCTTCTGAACTTGGTTAATTCATATGTATGCTCCTTGCCGCTGTCTTCCGTAACAACGACTTTCTGTGCATCAACATATGTGACAACACCCGGAGCTGTAGCAACACATGCAGCACCGGAGTCATGTGCAATGACATGCTCCATGCCTGTGCCGACATATGGGCTGTGCGGATTGAGCAGCGGAACTGCCTGTCTCTGCATGTTTGCACCCATAAGCGCACGAGTACAGTCATCGTTTTCAAGGAAAGGTACACAGGCTGTAGCAACAGAGACAATCTGTCTCGGTGACACGTCGGCAAAGTCGATTGTATCACGTTCAGCCATGACTGTTTCACCGGCAATTCTGGCGACGATACGATCACCGACAAGCTTGCCGTCCTTGATTTCGTTCGCCTGGGCAATGACGTGGTCATTTTCCACATCTGCCGGCATATAGACAACTTCATCTGTTACAACACCGTCCACAACCCTGCGGTATGGTGTCTCGATAAAGCCGTATTCGTTGACTTTTGCATAAGTTGTCAGGTAGTTGATCAAACCGATATTCGGTCCTTCAGGAGTCTCAATCGGGCAGATTCTTCCATAGTGTGAGTTATGAATATCACGGACTTCGAAACCTGCACGTTCACGCGTAAGACCACCCGGACCAAGAGCAGAAATACGTCTCTTATTGGAGAGCTCTGCTAACGGGTTCTGCTGATCCATGAACTGTGACAACTGGGAACTGGAGAAGAATTCCTTCATTGCTGCCGTCAAAGGACGGATATTTGTCAACTGCTTCGGTGTCAAAGCGGAACTGTCGGCAATGGACATTCTTTCCTTGACAACCCTTTCCATTCTGGACAAACCAATACGGAACTGGTTCTGAATCAGTTCACCGACTGTACGAATACGTCTGTTGCCAAGCATATCGATATCATCCTGACTGCCGATACCATCCAGCATTGTCAGTTCATAGTTATATAATGCATACATATCGCTCATGGTGATAGTGTGCTTGTCATTTAACGGATCGATACCGATGATCTTGACCGGGTTTCCATCCGCAGTCTTGATCCATACCTGTTGTACACATGCACCGACCAGCCATACGCTGAGAGGATTCTTTGTCGCTTCAGCAACAAGCTCTTCCTTCTTATTTGTGCCGATCAGGGATACAGCGTTATCGGGCATATATCTGTCACAATACAGCTCACCGTCTTCATCAAAGAGATCTCTTCCGTCTCTTGTGATTCTGCCAACTGTATAGAGTCTCGGTCCAAAGCCTAAAATGGCATTGATATTGTCATTGTTTGCTTTGACTTCTTTAGCGATAATACCGCTGTAAACGGTAACTTCTTTAAATTCTTTTGCGATCGCATCAATATCCTCAGGTGTCAGAACAGTACCCATTTCGAGCTGGGTAGCTTCTGTTTCACCATCTAAGTCTACTGCCAGGATTCTGCCTGTGAGGGCATTCTTCCAGGAAGTATCCATAACTGCCTTATTTGGATGGGAGAAGGAATGCGTGAACGGGAAAGCCGTGCATGCAATGCCTTTGTTGATCTCCGGAAGCAAGGCAATGCGTTCTTCCTTGCCGATGTGAACATCTTTCTTGAAGATAACTGAGCCATCTGCCCCGATCAGATCGTTTGCAAGAACATTTCCTTCCATACGATCCATAATATTCAGCTTTTTGCGGACTTTGAAACGACCTGCCTTTGTCAGATCATATCTGCGATAGTCGAAGAACTTTGCATCCATCAGGTTGATTGCACCGTCGATGGTTGCAATTTCATCCGCTCTCTGATTCTCATATATGGTTAAAAGAGCATCATTGGTTGTCTTTGTCTTATCTGCAGCCAGGGTGTTCAGAACTTCTTCATAGTTTCCGAAAACAGATGTATACAACAGGTTGTAATCATTCTGGAAACCACGTTCTTCTTCCGGTACCACGACATCGTCATAGACATCAAAATCCATCGCTTTGAGGAACTTCTTCATGTCTGTGGTATCGTATTCGTTATCTCCTCGCTGAAGGTTAAAAGACATACCGATTGCCTTAAACAGAACCGTGCTGAGAATTTTTCTTCTGCGGTCTACCGATACGTTCATGATTCTGCCGAGGGCAGCTTTCTTATCATCACTCATGAATTCCAGCCAAGTGCCTCTGCTGGGGATTAGTTCGCAAGTATACGTATCGCGTCCTGTACGTTCTTCGGAAATAATATCAAAATAAGCACCTGGAGAACGTACAATCTGAGATACGATTACACGTTCCGCACCATTAATAATAAAGGTTCCTGTCGGAGTCATTAACGGAAAGTCACCAAGAAAGACTTCTTCCCATTTGGTCATGACTTCCCCAGTATCAGGATCCATGATTTCCAGCTCCATTTTTGCTTTTAAAGGAGCAGAATAGTTCACTTCCCTGTATTTGCACTCGCTCAGCGAATACTTCGGTTCGCCGAACTCATAGTCAAGGAATTTCAGACGAATATTTCCCGCATAGTTAGAAATTGGATAAATATCATCAAAAACCTCTCTGATACCATCTTTGAGAAACCATTCAAATGCGGCAGTCTGAATTTCTACCAGATCCGGCAGATTCAAGCTGCTGCTTACCTTTGAATAATCTCTACGTGTTGCTTTGTTGCCATAATGCACAACGTGGTACGTCTGCTTATTTTCCATGTACGCCATCCTTTCGCCTGCATCGTAGAAACGCCAAAAAGGGCACAGTAACCCTATCCCTATTTGACTTTGATACAATTTACAATAATACCATCAGTGTCACTTACTGTCAATTTAATACTTTTCAATATCCAATATCCTTTATCTTTTGCGATAACCTCGCAATTTCCAAACACTTCCTTCAGCTTTCTTAAAGCACTTTCAGCTCCCTGCTGCCGACGTATTACGGCAAGAAATGTCCCTGTTTCATTAAGATGCGCATATGCATCTTCAAACATGGCATAAATCACCTTTTTGCCGGCTCTGATCGGAGGATTGGTGACAATCCACTGAAAAGTATCTGAAATTTCCTGAAATCCGTCAGATATGAGAATATGGCAATCGGCACCATTCAGCAAACAGTTGTTCTGCGCCAATTCCACTGCCCTTGGATTGATGTCAGCCATGGTTACATCGCATGCGGGAAATATTGTCTTGCTGACAATCCCGATCACGCCATAGCCACAGCCCATATCAAGCAGCCTGCCTGTCACATTTTCTTCTGACAACGCCTTCAGTAAGACTTGGGTGCCATAGTCAATCCCCTGCATCGAAAAGACACCATGATCTGTAGTAAATGTAAATGAACGCCCCGAAAACCGAAAGGAATGATCCTTTCGGTCTTCTTTCAGATTGCGGTTATCGGTAAAATAATGTGCCATTAACCACATCCTTTCTAGGGGTCAAAAAGCCGAAATGCTTCGGCTTTCCAAATTGCTTCTTATTGAACGTGCAATTATTTGAATTCAACTGTTGCACCAGCTTCAACGAGCTGCTTCTTGATGTTTTCAGCTTCATCAGCAGGAACATCTTTCTTGATTTCTGCAGGTGTGCTGTCAACGAGCTTCTTAGCATCAACAAGTCCGAGACCTGTGATAGCACGAACAGCTTTGATAACGGCAACCTTTGTATCACCGATAGCGCTCAGAACTACAGTAACGCTTGTTGGTCCCTGTGGCTCAGCTTCTTCAACAGGTGCAGCAACTGCAACTGGAGCAGCAGCTGTAACGCCGTATTTTTCTTCGATTGCTTTTACGAGATCATTGAGATCCAAAATTGTTGCTTCATCAAGATAAGCAAGAATATCTTCCTTTGTAATTGTAGCCATGGATAATTTTCCTCCTCTTTCTTAGGCTGCTGCCTCTGGTGCAGCTTCTTCTTGTGCTGCTTCTCCGCTTGCTCCGCCCTTGCTGTCTGCAACAGCCTGGATAACACGTGCAAATGAAGAAACAGGTGCGTTCAGTACAGATAACAACATGCTCAACATGCCTTCTCTGTTTGGCAATGCGGCGAGTTCGTTTACTGTATTTTCATCAACAACTTTTCCTTCAACGATACCGCCTTTCAGGATCAGAGCCTTGTGCTTCTTTGCGAACTTGGACATGACTCTGGCAGCTGCAGTTTCGTCTCCACCAAATGCGAGTGCGTTTGGACCTGTCAGATATTTTGCCAGATCACCGAAACCTGCATTCTCTGCGGCTCTTGTAGCAAGCGTGTTCTTGTAAACTTTCATTTCCACGCCTTCTTCACGCAGACTTCTACGCAGTTCAGTAACTTCGGCAACTGTCAGGCCTCTATACTCAACAACAACGGTGGATCCGGAATTCGCATACTTTTCCTGAATCTCAGTGACAACGTTCTTTTTTGACTCTAGTACGTTCTGGTTCATTCCTTCACCTTCCTATTCTTCTGATTATCGCATACGCATATATAGAAAACCCTCGCACCATAATACGAGGGCAAAAAAACATCTTAAACGTTTTTTCTCTACCTCGGTAACAAATTAAGCGGTTCGCAGTTACTGTCTATGGTATTCGATAACACGAATATATTACCAAAAATCTTTTCCATGTCAAGGTTTTTTTATTCTCTTTCCTTATAAATCCTTTTATAATATTGCTCATGAAACTTACAGGGAAAAAAATTTGGCTGTTTCTTAGAATATTAATGGTACTGATTCTTCTTGGCATATCTGTATATTTTATCCAGAAGCATTTGCATACCATTCTTTCATTACTGCGAAGCAAGAATGTCAATGCCCTGGAAGATTATATCCGGGCAAAAGGAAGAAACGGAAAAGCAGTATTGGTTTTTCTGCAGATTTTGGAAACCGTGTCCATCATTTTACCATCCATGCCTGTTTATGTTACGGCAGGTGTCTTATTCGGCGGTATTAACGGTTTTCTGTTATGCTTTATTACCAACTGCATATTAAATCTTTGTATCTTTTTTGCCGCTCAAAAGATGGATAAAAAAACAAAGGAAATTTTTGCATTACCGGATCATGCACACCTCCAACAAAAAATAGCAAACTCTTCTCATCCGCAAAATATTGTCATTTTCATGTGCCTGATGCCGATTGTACCTAACGGCATGATCCCTTACATCTGTGCCAATGGGAAAATGGAATGGACGGACTTTTTAAAAGGACTGGCTTTAGGATCTGCTCCGGCCATCTTCTTATATGCATTGTTCGGAGATGCGATATTGACATTTGACAGGCAATATCTTCCTTATTTGGCAGGAATTGCTGTTATCATAATCATTGTTTTTCTTCTTTTCAGAAGGCAGATCGCTTCATTTCTGGAAGATAAACTGAATCAGAAAGGATAAGTATGGAATATTTCTGGTATATTATCGCTTCAATCGGTGCCGGAATAAGTACCGGGCTTGCGGGCCTTTCAGCAGCCACAGTCATGGTTCCCATACTCATTGTACTGTGCCCTTCTTTTGCCACTGAAACAGGTCCTTACCAGGCTACGGCAATTGCTCTTGCTTCGGATATACTCGGATCAGCTGTTACCACCCTGACATATATACGGCATAAGAATATCAACATGAAAAAAGGATGGCTCATGATGGCATGCATCATTATCATGTGTTCTGCAGGCAGCTATGCTGCTTGGAGAGCGGGAGATGTCGTATTGGGAAATTTCTCTTTGTTTCTGACATTCTGTATCGGCATCCGCTTTCTTGTCAAACCGGATGCGGGCGAGAAAAACACTGCCATCCATTCCGGAAATCTAAACTGGAAGGAAATTCTGATTTCTTTATTTTTCGGGCTCACCATCGGGTTTGGAACAGGTTTTGTCGGCACAGGCGGCGGCATGATGATGCTGGTGGTATTTACGCTGTTTCTCGGCATGGATCACAAAACGGCTGTAGGCACAAGCACGCTGATCATGACTTTTACTGCCCTCATTGCATCTGTCAGTCATATTCTGATTCATCCTGCAATCGTTCTGGAAAGATGGGATGTATTGCTGATCTGCATGATTACTGCAACGGTAAGCTCTTTATACTCAGCACGCTTTGCCAATCGCGTTTCTAATAAAACCGTCGGAACTGCCACCGGAATTGTATTAACCATTCTTGGCGCATCCATGCTCTTTCTGCACTATCATGAATGGATTATGCAAAACCCATATGCTGCAGACATACTGCATGGCATGAAAGTCTATCTGATCTTCGTCATCACATTTGCATCCGCCCTGATTCTCATTTTCTTTCTTCTGCCGGTACCGAAAGCTCTCTTTCGTAAAATGCTGCACACCATCGCTTTCACTTCTTCGGTTGTCATCATTTACAACACGCAATACTGGATCTCTGCCGTAATCATCCTTGTCGCATTTGCCCTGGTTGTTTACCCCATCCTCAAAGCAGCCGAAAGCTGGAATTACTACAGCTCCCTGTTTGTCGAAAAAGCACCGGGTGAAATCCGCAAAAGCCTGCTCCTTCTGTTTCTGAGCCAGGCCTTTATCGTCTTTTTCGCATGGGGTATCTGCAACAAGCCCTGGATTGCGGTTACCGCCACTTTGACATGGGGCATTTCCGATGCTGCCGCAGCACTGGTCGGGAAAAAGTTCGGGAAAACGGTTATTCCATGGAGAGTCTCCGACGGAAAGAAAACATGGGCAGGAACCAATGCAGACGTATTTGCCTCCTTTCTGACTTCGTTTGTCTGCCTTTATCTGTTATCTTCATTATCACTGCTTGGTGTTTTTGTTTATTCCTTTCTGCTCGCCATTGTTTCCGCTATTGTAGAAATGGCATCAAAAAAAGGCATGGATACAATCACCGTGCCTCTTTCACTGACTTTATTGCTGTATGTTCTTTCGCTACTTTAGCTTCTTTTTCTTTTTTTCAAGGGCAGCCAGTTTTTTAAATACCGACTGATATCTGACTTCAGCCTGATGAATCTCTTTGACCTGTGGAACGGCTTTCATCAAGGATTCCGTATCTTTCGCCTTTTCTTTCATGATGGTTTCGAGATTAGAAAACAACCTCTGGATGCCGAACAACTTGTAAACCCTTCTGACATATCTGATGTCATTTTCTTTTGGTGTAACTTTTGTATCGGTTAATTTTTCCAGAATCTGGAGATGCTTTTTTCTTTCTGTAATCATTCTTTCAACAGGCTCGGTCAAAGCAGCATCTTCCAGCACATGAACCAATGCCTCATATGCAAGAGTTTCATTAGCAATTTCCTGCTGTATCTTTAACAGTTTTTTTATATCTTTCTTTTCCATATACCTATTTGATGATGACCGCTTCATTCCGGTTTGTTTCAGTGATAATATAGTGCGGTCTTCTCTTTGTCTCCAGATAAATTTTTGCAATGTACTGTCCGATAATGCCAAGACAGAACAGCTGCAGTCCGCCGATAAATACGATGATACATACCGTTGATGCCCATCCGGCAACCGGATCTCCAAAAAGAAGCTTACGGATGATGATAAACAGCAGTGACAGTACAGATATGCCTGTCATAAATATACCAAACCAGGAAGCGATGCTCAGGGGTGTTTGGGAAAAACTCATGATGCCGTCCATTCCATACTGGAACAGTTTCCAGAAACTCCACTTTGTTTTGCCCTTAAGTCTTTCCGCATTCTCATAAGACAGCCAGTATGTTTCAAAGCCTACCCAGCTGAACATGCCTTTGGAAAAACGGTTATATTCCTGCATGGCAAGCAATGCGTCAACCATTTTCCTTTTCATCATGCGATAGTCCCTGGCACCTTCTTCAATCTTCTCATCGGAAATTCTGTTGATGCACTTGTAAAACATATTTGCAAACCAGCTTCTCATTACCGGTTCATTCTTACGATTGCTTCTTCTTGCGGCTACGCAATCATAATTACCCTGTTGCAGAATCGCATACATCTGTTCAAGCAGTTCGGGAGGATCCTGTAAATCTGCATCCATCACTGCAACATAATCCCCTTTCGCATTTGTCAAGCCCGCCAGCAGTGCTGCTTCTTTGCCGAAATTCCTCGAAAAGGATAAATAATAAATATTTTCATGATCCATGCTCATCTGTTTCAGGATGGACAGGGTTTCATCCTGAGATCCGTCATCCACAAACAAAAGCTCATAAGGACAACCGTTTTTTTGCATCACCGGCAAAATCCTCTGCATAAAAACGGGCAGGGATTCCGCTTCATTGAAACAGGGAATTACCACAGAAATCAGCATATGTTTTCCTCCCCTCTTCCATTATACCAGAAAAGAAAAATCCTGATGCCTCAGGATTCTTCTTGTGTTATAGGTTTGATATTCCACATTTCCGAGAAACTCAGGAAACGGACTTCTTCCGCATTCAGTTTTGCCTGATTTCTCTGCTTGCGGATATTTCCTTCATGCACATGCGCAAGAATATTCTTGTTCATCATGTACTGTACATACAGGATTTTTTTCAGCAGGAACCAGTCAATGACATACTGATAAATGTATGGGAGCCTGTCCGGGACACTTGCCAGTTTTATCTTTGCTTCTTCCACTTTGGCGACAGAAGCATTGATGGCCAGCTCCTTTAATTGCTCATACTCCTTGAAATGTTCTTTATCGAGTTTTCTCTGAATTGCACCCGGTTTAACCGTAAACAGTTGTGAGAATACTTCTGTGACTTTTGCAGTCTCTGTGATTGCAATTGAGACAATCTCATTTTTGCATTCAATAAATTCACTGCCCGGTTCTGTCATGCAGTAGTACAACCCCTTTGCGAAGAGATAGCCATACTCTTCATCAGGAAGAATCATTAAAGCTCTTTCTTCATCCTCTTTCGTCAAATACAAGATGTATGGATAAACCAGCGGTTTGCCCTCAAGCTTAAACACATCTTTATAACGAATGATCTGGTTGCTGATAGCTTCTTTGTTGATTTCGCTCTTTAAGCCTATACAAATTTTTGTACCGGGCTCCAGCTTCAGCACTTCCTGTAAAGCTTCCAGCATTACAGGGTCGGTTTCTCCGAGATTCAGATAATCTTCAAGATAACCGTTAAATTCACAATCGTCTCCGTTTTTGCGGTTGTCGAGTTTCTTTTCCAGAATGGTACAAATAGGCATATTGTTTCCCTCCAATGATTCTGTTGATTATTGTACCCAACAATCATGATAATATTATATGCATGTATGT
>AUXO016324106.1_pt1 | contig 10119 bp, 12 predicted proteins | sample 768731 | NCBI WGS metagenome assembly AUXO01 (sample SAMN02715735, study PRJNA202380) | gut metagenome | biome: sheep rumen | host: Ovis aries | place: New Zealand: Palmerston North | reverse complement strand
TAAAGTTGGTTACTTATCACAATATCTCAACACACCACTCATTGCGATCAGAAACGTTTTAGTTCCAGGTACAACCAATAGCACAGGTGCTTTAGCTCTTGATAATCACAAGATCTACTTTGTTCCTGTCGCTGGTGACAAACCAGTTAAGGTCGTTTTCGAAGGCAATGAAGTCGCAGTCACATACGATCCAAAAGAAACAAGTGATGTCAGAATGGGTATCACTGTTACAATGAGAATTGGTATCTCTGCTATCTGTGGTAGCAAATTTGGTACCATCAACGTTTAATTTTTTAAAAAAACGGGGCACTCTTATGGGTGCCCCCTTTAGAAAGTAAAAGGAGAATTAATATTTATGGCTACAAAAACTAAAGCTGAATTAGAAGCAAGAATTGCTGAATTAGAAAAATTATTAGCAGGAAAAACTGAACCAACGCCAGTGCCAGCAGTGGCACCAACAGTGGCACCAACAGTGGCACCAGTAGTGGTACCAACAGTAGCACCTTCAACAGACGTTGAAATCGTTTATACATCACATAGTATGGGCGCCTTATCAGGTACAACATTCGATTTACGTGCCTCTGTTTATGGTGAAAGATTTGTTTTATCTAGAAGTCAATTTGACGAATTAGTTGGTAAATACAGATCCTGGTTTAATAGAGGTGTTTTGGCCGTTTCCGCTAAAAATGTTGATGTCGCGGCTGCTAAAGATTTACCAACCGAAAAAGATAATGGTTTGACCGCTAGCGACTTACGTGCTTTGGGTACAATGACCCCAGAACAAATTGAAGAATTATGGAATAGAGTGGCGACTGAAAATCAACACATGAGTATCGTTCTTTATTTTAAGGAAAGATATTTAGAAGGTGTAGAAGGTTACCGCGATCGTTCACGTATTGATTGCTTAAATAGGTTAACCGACGGTGGCTTTGATGCTGAAGCACAAGCTGTTGGCGGCAGAAGAGTCAAATTACAACCAGTCGATTTTGTTACAGCAACTGAAGACTAATTCAGACTAGCACTATAAGGAGGACGTCAAAATGATATACTTTTATGATATTTTTGAAATTTGTATCGCTCTTTTTGACGATCCAGACTTGAGTAGAGAATATTATGAAAACCAAGCCTTATATCAGGCTGATATGCGCGAATTCTTAATGGTCGGTAGAAAAAAATTTAATCGTCCAACAGCTATTTGCAATAAATTAACTGAAATGCAAGATGCTAAGGGAATTAGTGAATCTGGAGATGGCGAAGATAGGGACACTTATGAATTAAGTGAAGACATCCCTTACCCAGCGGATAAAGTTGGTTTTACTTATGCGATAAACGGACAACCTGTCCATGCAACTTATAACGCAGAAGATAATACTGTTACTTTTGAACGCCCCGTTGCAGTGGGCGAAACCTGGGCCGTCAGTTGGTTCTATGCTGGTGCTTTTACAGCAGACTTTTCGACTTGCTTTAGATCCGATTTTAATATGGATGCAATTATGGATGAAATTAAAACCATCCTTGCCTACGCTACAGTTTCTGCGTGGGGTGATAAAGAAGTAGGTCGAGTTATTGAAGTCAGAAACATTTTAACTGATCATGACTTCCAAATGTATTCACCAGCAAATTCGGCAAGAGCTAAAACTGAGTGGAGAAACCAAATGAACAGAGACATGGATACATTAGCTTCGTCATTAGGATGGAGTATTTTATCTACACCTAGAGGAGGATCACGCTTTGGAAAATGACAAAATTGCTAAGCCTTTAGATTCTCAAATGTGTGTACGTCTTTCACCAGAAGAAGAAAAAAATTGTTTTATTGATGTGCGCAGTAATTTAATTAAGCTTCTATATTTAATTGAAGCGGAACAAAGAAATGAAGCGGATGCGGAATTATTCCTCTTTGGCTTTTTATATGATCTTTCTTCTGCAAATAAACTCTGCGGTAGCAAACTTACTAAGGTTTTAGTTAAGGTTAACGCGCTCGCGGATAATAATTTTCAATATAGAACAATGACACACGCGCAAATAAAAAGACAAATATTAGAGTCAAAAGGTATATTAGATCATTTAATTGGTGATAAACCAAAAAAGAAATAGGTTTTTGGAGGTGCATGTATGTCCCGCAAGGTGATTAATATAACTCATTCTGCGACAAAGTATGACATACTATCGCAGACGCCAAAAAATTATAATAAAGACAACTATTTTTTAAATGAATTACAACATAAAGTCAATGCGGAATGGAATTATCGTCCTAACCGTGTAGATGTTGAATTTGAACAGGGCAAAGGAACTTGGGACTGGCATCCTTTAGAGGTTGTGGTCCAATCTGTATTATCAGAAAAAGGTAGTGCCATTTCAAATGATACTCGTAGACTTGTGTTTAAGAATATTTTAGAAGATAGATTTAATATAGGAGATCGTTTTAGATTCTCTGAAGATTATGACTTATCAGCGGAAGAAAACGCCAAAAACGTTTGGTTGGTAAGTAATTTAAATAAAGTGAGCATGACATCATCTGTTATCGTTGAAAGATGTAACGGAACCCTTGGTAGTCTTTGGGACAACGGGGATGGTACAGTGTCACGCCATTATGAACCTGTGATTCAAGGTAAAGATTTAACTTCGGTTAACTTCTTTTATAATGAAACTTTAATTTCGCCCCAGTCACAGCTGTTAATAATTGCCCAACACAATGAATATACTAGACAGTATACAATAAATCAACGTTTTATTATTGGCTATGATAAAGTATATCGTATTAAGGCAATTAATAAGTTTTATAGTAATTCCACTAAAAATCCAGAAGATGTTGGTTTACTCCGCATTTATTTGGAAATTGTAGAAACTTCAGAAAAAGACGATTTTAAACATCGTATTGCATATAACAATAAGGTCTATGAGGTAGCACCTGATCCTGAAGAAGGAGCAGAATATCGTGTTGCTTTTAAAGAGCCTAAGCTTGTGCCTGAAGTTTTAGGATCCGCTCCTGTTACATTTATTCCTTTACTAAAAAAAGGAAACGAGGCTATCCCTGATACCTCTTTTGCTCTTGATTTAAGTATTGAAGGTGTTGATAACCCTTCTGAATATGTTGCTCTCGCACAAGAAGGTGACCAATATATTATTACAAAAGTCAAGAATTATAGAAAGGCTAAACTTCAATTAGTTTGGTCTACTACTACTCCAGACAATCAGACTGCGGAAATTCGTTGTTTAATAGCATTGTCTAGATAAGGGGGTACATATGACCGAACAAGAAAAAATTACTGAGTATGGTATGAATCCTTATAAAGGACAATATTCAGAAAATGCATGTAACAGATTTGAAAACCTAGAAGGAATTGAAGGAAAGATTTTAAATCATTTTCTTTTTTCCGATTCTAGATATGCAAATAATTTGTGGAAAATACTAAATTCGAATGTATCAGATGCATTGAATGAAGCAGATTTAACACCTGCTGAAAAAATAAATCTCGTCTTTTTTAACGACAAAGAAGGAGAATATACAGAAAAACGCTTCTTTATGCAGCCATTTGTTGATGACGCCTGGTCAGAACAATGCAGCTCTGTTTATGTCTATGTGGATGAAATTCACCCAATTGATTACACCAGAGCTAAAGTTATTGTGACTGTTGAAGTAGTCGTCCATTCAAGAATCAGCGTTCTTGAAGGGAACCCAGAAGAAGAAAATGGTGATGAAGCAAAACAAAGTTCTCAATATAACCCAAACGATTTTAATAAACAGGGAGATATTGTTGTGGCCAAGAAGAATCGTGCCACAGTGCTTTTAAAAAGCATTATAGCAGAACTAAATGGCTTGTATCTTGATGGAATAGGATATCTGTTTATTGACCCTAAGCTAGACCCAAGTACTGGCGCTAAATTATCATTATGGAACTCACGCTCATTTTATGGTTATACTATTAAGTTTGCCACGGCGATGGGCAATGTTTCAGATGATCCAAATATTGGATTTTAGGAGGTGCTTGTAGATGGCAGAAGGAAATAATCAACCAGTCGTTGATAGATTTAAAGGGATTCCTGAAAAGATAGCGAAAGAGATCAAGTATTATGAGACAGAATACTTTAAAGAGGACAAACCCGTGCCTTTGTGCGGGGATTTATTAATGTATCCAGCAACAGTGCATGATTATGAAGCATTTTCAAACTGTTCAGCTTGTCTTACATTAAATAAAAATGAAAGTCCGGAAGGCATTCGTATGTCTCATTTAGAGTATTTATATACAATGACTCAAAAACCCGGAGAAGAGGGTGCTACTTGGTCTTACCGTGTTCAAAGATTATTTGAACTTATCTTTCATATTAAAAATGGAATCAAGTGTACAAAATGCGGGAGAGTAATTGGATACGATTCGCAAGAGTTTAAAGACTATATTGTGGCAATCCAAAATGCTCAGCAAAATGAAAAAATTCCGCCTCTAAAATGTCCTGAATGTGGTAATGAGGGGAATGACTTTATCGAAATGATGAAGTTTATCGAAGATCCACAAACAAAAAAGCATCATCTTTGTGTTAACGGTCAAGTTATTGATAAAGATGATTATAATCGCTTGAGATATATCGTATTATACCAGAATTTTCCTGATTATAGGGATGATTCCTGGGTGGATCCCGATATTAAAAAAGACTATGAAGAGAAAATGAGGTTAGACAGACAAAAAAATGATGTCCATGCTACATTGGAGAAAAAAATCGTTGCTTTGTATGTCGCAACACATACACCTTTTCAAGAAATATACGATATGACAATTAGAAAATTCGTCATGGCATTAACTACCTTTGACGATTTAATTAATTACCAAATTATGAAAACTGCCGCTATGAGTGGTTTTGTGCAACTTCCTAAGGGCTATACTATTGAACACTGGATTTATAAGCCAGATAAAGATATGTATGGTGATAATACTTACAGGTCGCTCGATTCTGCTACACAGGGCGTAGGTTCATAAAAAACAATAAATTAAAAGGAGAAAAAATATGGCTAATAAGTATTTTTTAGGTAGCGTTGGTACTGTTGAAGCTTTCCGTAAAAACGAAAACGGCAATTTTGAACTAGCGTTCCGTTCTAAAACTCTTACTGATTCCGGCATTAATATTTCCACCACAAAAGACGATATCCGCGCTGGTACAGGTGCTCCTATTCAATTCAGTTTCTATCATGACCCATCTGTTGAAATTAACTTAACAGACGTCATTTTTGATGAAGCTTACATTGAAGCACAATTAGGTGCCGATTTCGTTCAAGGTGGAAACGCTTATCAATCTGAAACCAAAAAAGCCTCTGATGGTAAAATTCGCTTAAACAAACTCCCAGTAGCTCTTTCTGCTGGCTGTAACAGCGAAGAAATCGTTGTTTGGCTCACAGAAAAAGGTAAAGATAACTGGAGACGTGCTGACAACGTCGCTGGTCAAGTAGTTAGTGGTTTAGTAGATAACACAGAATATTGTGTCCGCTATGTCGCTAAGGATCAAGACGTTAGAATTGCAGAAATTACAAGTGAAATTCTTCCACAAGAATTATTCCTCGTCATTACTGCTCCTGTCTTCAGCGGCGATTCCTGCTCTGCCTCTAATGGTAAGAAAGCTGGTGAAATCACATACGAAATTCCACGTTTCAAACTCAATGGTGCTCAAGACTTCGCTATGAATATGAGCTCCAACCAACCAATGTCTTTAGCTGGCTCAGCTTTAGCTACAGAAGATGGTTGTGAAATGACTTCAAGTGGTTTACTTAAGATCATTGTTAAATACACCAATGAACACTGGTATTCCAATCTTAAAGAACTCATTGCTGATGAAGATTATCTTGCAACAACCGATGCACCACACATCTATGCATTGCTTAATGATGGTGACGTGTTCTTAGTTGACAATGACGCTTTAACTTTCTATAAAGGTGATACTAAAACTGCCTTAACAGATGGCGCATGGGGCTCGGCTGGTGATTGGACTATCAAGATTGAAGATGCTGAGGGACATGCGCTCAGCCCAATTACAGAAGGCCCTGTCACAGTGGCTTAATAGGTGACTTAAGTGGAAAAGGACGAATTTAAGTGTGACAACTTAATTGGTAACGGCGCAGGCGCGTATAAATGTAAATTGACGCACGATGCGTGCCCTTATCAGAGATGGTGCCACATTAAGCGTCTTTTTGAAATAAAACCTGATGCTTTACATTGTAAAGACTATCGTCGCTAAATTTGAGGGGGTGTCCTTTTGGATGCCCCCTTGTTATATTATTTTATTAAAGAGATATCACGCGCGGGTATGCTTTAATAAGATAATATATAACGAATGAAAGGCCTCTTTTATTTGTTTTTCTTATTTTATAATTTTATTTTTTGGAGGAATCGTTATGAATGTAATTGAAAATTTTGTGTTCTTCAAAGACGCGGAAAGTGCTGGCGAAAGTAAATCTTTTGTTAGCCATTGTTATACAGAAGGCACAATCGAAGTTAGAGGTGATGCTACCTCATTCTCAGTAGAAGTCCAAGGTTGCCTCAATAGAGAGGGTGAAATACAATGGACAACTCTTTGTGTTATTGATGAAAGAAATTTAGCTTTAGTAACAGACATTACAGAAAAAAGTTTATATTCTTTTTATGCAATGGGTAAGGGTATTCGTGTAAAAATTAATAATATTTCTGGCGGTAAATTAACTGTCGTTGGTAAATTCCTTAATTAATAGAGGAGGTATCTTTTATGGCAGTTGATATAATTGCGAGAGCCCTAGCGGCTGCTGGCGGTCAAGGCGGTAAAGGTGCCACACCGCAAGATTTAACATCCACAGCACTGGTTACTTTGAACAGTGATGATTGGAATATTATAAAAAATGTGCGACTTGGTGTTCAAGATGTTGAAATTAGTGGTCTTGACCCAGAGTATACTTTAATCAAAGTAAAAATTAATATTGATGGGACAGATCATTATGCTGTCCTTCTTCAAAACTCTCCTACTAATTACACAGGCGAGTTAAATATTGTAGAAGATAATAAACTTTATGAGGTCGGTTTGATTTTTAATGGAAATGACAAACTTATCTTAAAAGTTAATGCTTATGAATACATGTTAGACGATGCCTTATATGATGATAGCGGAGTACCTTTGTTCGACCGCGAAGATTATGTATTACAAACATTAGAAGGCGTTGATCTTATCACGGGGGCCGATGGCCATGTCTTGTTTGATACTAACGATGTTTTATTAACAGCTTCTTTAGAAGGAGGGGATAATGTATGATTGATTTCGAATTACGTCAAACTGGCGCAGAGATTCAAGAAGATTTAGATTTTACTGAATCCCTTTTCCCTTTCTTTTCAGAAACAAGTACTTATGAGGTAGGTGATATCGTACGTTATCAAGGTAAAATTTATAAATGTATCTCTACTATTGCCATACCTGAATATTGGACTGGAGATCTTCATTGGGCAGAATGTACGGTTGATGAATTATTAGCCGCTATCCCAGAAGTTGAAGCAAATCCAACAATGGCTGGCGCAGAAGCGAATTTAGCTGGCTTAAAAGTTGGTAGTACCAAATATAAAGTTGTCACTCCAAGTGACGTTTCAGATGCAATTGATACTGCCATTTATGGCGCCATTGATGCAGATTATTAAGGAGGATGTAGATTATGGCTAAAAGTAATAGAAACTTAACCGACATATTCCAAGATACTGCTAATGCGATTAGAGGTAAAACTGGTTTAAGTGAACCTATAAATCCTCGTGATTTTGCTGATGAAATTGACAGCATTCCAACGGGTGGTGGCGGTGATGAATTTGTTGGTTTAGTAGAGCGTAATATAAGTGTGGTTAATAATAATGAAATAACAAAAGTAGGTCCTTATGTTTTCCAAGGTTGTTCTTCTCTAGTCTCAGTTAATCTTCCTAATTGTTTGAGAATTGAACAACGTGCTTTTCCTAATTGTACTTCTCTATCCTCAATTAGTTTCCCTAATTGTTCACATGTTGAAAATGCTGCTTTCCAAGATTGTTATTCATTAACTTCAGCTAATTTTCCGAATTGTTCTTATATAGGTGATTATGCTTTCCAAGGTTGTTCTTCCCTAACATCAATTAGTTTTCCTAGTTGTACGCAAATAGCAACCAGCGCTTTTACTGGTTGCCACAATTTAGAATCTGTTAATATTCCTAAATGCGGAACAATTTTTCAATCAGCTTTTGCTAATTGTTGGAAATTAGTTTCCTTAAACTTGCCTGAATGCTTTGCGATTCATTATCAAGCTTTTGCGGGATGCACAAGTTTAACCGAAGTCAGTAGTCCTTCCCTTTATACGCTATATTCTGCTGCCTTTTCAGGTTGTATTAATTTAAATCATATTGATTGTAATTTTATAAGCACAGTTGAATCTTATACTTTTAGGTCATGCTCATCTATGCGCAGTTTTTATTTTTTAAACGCATCAAACGTGTATAATGGTGCATTTGCTGATTGTATAACTCTCTCTGAAGTTTTTTTAGGTGGATGTAGTAGAATATTCGCTTCTGCTTTTTCTAATTGCCATTCACTAGAAACATTATCCCTTTTTATGTTTAATTCCATTGTTACTTTAATGAATTCCAACGCGTTCCAAGGCACACCTATAGCAGATTCTTCTTATTTAGGGCATTTTGGCAGTATTTATGTTCCAGCAATTTTGTTAGAAACATATAAATCCGCTACTAACTGGGCTTACTATAGCGATAGAATTATATCATTGCCGAGTGAATTTAACAGCATATATGCTTTCGGAAGGGAATTTTATCGTTCGTCAATTACAGAAATTCCTTCTGAAAAAAAAGATGTATCTATAATTTGTCATGAAGCGTTTTTTAATTGCAATTTTCTCTCTATTAATTTGTCTAATTGTACAGAAGTAGGACAAAGTGCTTTTGGTGCTTGTACTAGTTTGAGAAAAGTTGTTTTACCCAATTGTTCAGTTATTTGCTTTGCTGCTTTTTCTGCTTGCTACAGTCTTTCAGAATTATATTTATTATCTAATTCAGTAGTTTTGCTAAATGGGTTCAATTGGTTTTATTCGACTCCAATAGTCAGCAGTTATTACTTAGGTTACTTTGGCAGCATTTACGTCCGAGCCTCTTTATTATCTGAATACCAAGTCGCGCCTAACTGGTCCTATTACTCTGCCCGTTTAGTCGGCCTAACTGATGAAGAAATTGCGGCATTAGAGTAAAATAAGAAATGAAGGAGTAAAATATGTTAAAAGAACAATATCCATTTATAGACGAAGATGGTAATGAGCATGACAGCCTAATTAAACATTGGACTGATGATGAAACAAAGACTTTATTACAAGTTGAGACAGGTGCAATGTATGATGAAGCGATAGATGTTTATCCTTGTCCATTTACATATCAGGAAGTAGATAAGCCAGAACCTGAACCAGAGCCAGAGCCTGAAGAAGGCGACGACGAAGAAGAAGGCGACGAACCTGATGATGAACACAAATAATAATATAATGATTTAATAATTAAAAAAATAATAAAAATTTGAAAGTAAAAGGATGTAATTATTTATGAAATTTGATATTTTAGTACCACAGTATAAAGAAACCGATGAAGTCATTAAACCTTTATTGGATTCTATCGCTTTACAACAATTAGTCGATTTTCGCGACATTGGTGTAATTATTGTTAATGATGGCAGTGATGTTCATTTAAGTGATGAATTAATTAATAGCTATCCATTTAAAATTAAATACATATTAAGTGAACACGGAGGTGTGTCCGCCACTCGACAAAAAGCTTTGGATGCTTCCACAGCCGATTATGTCATGTTCTGTGATGCAGATGACATGTTCTATAATATGACAGGATTATGGTTTGTTTTCCAACAAATTAAGATCCATAGCTTTGATACTTTTGTATCAGTATTTCTAGAAGAAACAAAGATGCCAAACGGTGAACATTTCTATATTGATCGTCAAATGGATTCAACATTCGTTCACGGAAAAGTTCACCGTAGAAGGTATCTATTAGAACAGAACATTAGATGGAATCCTAATTTAACAATTCATGAAGATTCCTATTTTAATATTTTATGTCAAAAATGTGCTGCTCCAGACAAAGCTATTTATTG
>AUXO014001834.1_pt1 | contig 10119 bp, 11 predicted proteins | sample 768731 | NCBI WGS metagenome assembly AUXO01 (sample SAMN02715735, study PRJNA202380) | gut metagenome | biome: sheep rumen | host: Ovis aries | place: New Zealand: Palmerston North | reverse complement strand
GTTAGAAAAGAATTATATAATGAAAGTGATTATATAAATAATTCATATACTTTAATTAGAAAAAGATAAATATTGTTTAAAAAATATTTGATTAATCCATAATACATTTAGGTGATATTATGGATTTTTTAATAGTTATTTATAGAACTGCTTTCTTTTACTTATTTATAATAATTGTATTTAGATTGATGGGTAAAAGAGAAATAGGACAACTTAGTATACAAGATCTTGTGATTAGTATAATTATGTCTGAACTCGTAGCGATGAGTATTGAAAATAGAGAAGATTCGATGTTTTTAACTATTATACCAGTAGTTATATTAGTTTTATTTGAAATACTTTTTTCATATATATCATTAAAATCAAACAAATTTAGAAATATATTAGAAGGCAAACCCTCATTAATTATATCTCAGGGCAAAATAAATTTTAATGAAATGGTGAAAGAAAGATATACATTAGATGATTTATTATTAGAGCTTAGAAATAAAGGAATCAAAAATATAGAGGATATAGAATATGCAGTGTTAGAAAATGATGGTAGATTATCAATATTTAAGTATAATTTTTTAAAATTAAAAACTTCAAATCCTCTTCCTTTAATTCTAGATGGTATTATTCAAAAAGATACTTTAAAATATTTAAAAAAAGATGAAAAGTGGGTAAAGGATATTTTAAATAAAAAAGGTGTTGATCAAAGAAATGTATTTTATGCATTTTATAAAAATAATGATACTTATATAATAAAAAAATCAAGTTTATAGTTAGATTATTTTGACTTTATTAATAAAAAATGATATTATATGTTTCATTAAGCGAGGGGTTATGTCACATCTTATAAAAGATCAAAAAGATATAATATCATACATAAATTACATTAATACTATTGAAAAAGAAGGGGTTAATGTATCTTTAATTGAAGAAATAATTATTAATATGCTTAATATTAATGATTTAAATGAATTTGTTCATTATAATGTAATGAATGATGATAAAAATCCTTATTCTTTAGAATTTGTACCAAAGAAAAAGATTATAAATGTTTCAATGCAACACATATATTATTTATTAAATATGCATTCATATGTATTTAAAAAAGAATTTAACGTTAAAAATATTGATAGATTAAAAGGGTATATAGTTCTTCAACTTTTATCTCATGAAGTAGAGCATGCGTGTCAATATTCTATGGGAAAAAAAATAATGAGTTGTTCTAACTCTGTTATAGCTAAATCTTATAAAAATCTTTTTGATGTTATTATTAATTATAATAAAAGTAATAGAAATATGTCTATTGTAGATAAATATTTAGAAAAGTCTGATTATTTGCTTATAGAAAGAAATGCTAATATTGAAAGTTATGATCTTGTGATTAAATGCGCATCATTAGATGAAAAGAAAGATATAGCGGATGCATATAAAGATATATTAAAAAGCTGGATAATCCTTGGATATAAAGATAATTCTAAAGGTAGTATTTATGAGACATATAAGCTAATTGGTATGATGAGGGAATATTATAGATTTAATCATATTGTATTTATGAATGATGAAGAAAGAATTAGATATGGTTTTCCTATATTAGAAAAAGACAGAAAAAAAGTCCTAAACTATTATAAATAGTTTTTTAGTTTCTTTGTAATATAGGGTAGTGGATGTTATCATATTTAAAATGATTGATATAATTAATGAATACATTCCTATTTTTAAAAAAGAAAATATTATCAAGCTTATAGTTCTAACTAATTCTCCTAAAACTGTTATTTTCATAACAGTTTTTGCTTTTCCTAAAGCTTGTAAAGAATTATTAAGAGGTATTTCTATAAAATAAAGTAATATGAAAGGCCCTAATATTTTTATATAATTTATACCTTCGGTTGTATGAAATAACAAGTTTAATAATTTATCTGGGAATATATAAATAATTAAAGTAGATATTATTCCAATAGATAAAGAAGTAAATACTATTTGTTTTATTCTTTTGATACATTTTTTATAATTTTTTAATGAATAATATTTGGATAATTCAGGAATTAATGAAGTAGACATTGATTGAGTAAAGAAACTAGGAAGAAGTAGAAGTGACATCGCATAACCATTAATAATTCCATATTCGTTTATAATAAAAGTTTTTGAGTACCCAATATATGAAAATATGTTTGTAATTATAATAGGTTCTAAAAAATAAAATAATGACCCTATTATTTTGCTTGATGTTGATGGTATACTAATAGACATTACATCATTTATACTTTCTCTATCTATTCTAATATCTTCTTTTTTAATATGTATTCCTTTGGGCAAAAATAGGAGCATTACAATAATTGAAGATGTTTCACTTATAACATTAACGAGTATTATTGTTGATATTGTTAAACTTAAGCTAACTTTTATTAATTTGGGTACAAAAATAACTAATAAAATAATTCTTACTATTTGTTCAACTATATTTGAAAGAATATATGGTCCCATATTTTGATGACCCCAATAATATGATTTTATTATTGAAGAAAGGCCTATAAATGGAAGGGTAAGCCCTATACAAATAATAGGATAATAAAGTGTTGGCTCTTTTAACAAATATTTTGATAGAATGGGCGCTATTAATATAATTAATATGATTAATCCAATATTAATAACAGTAGCAACTGGTATAATAGAAAACATTATTTTTTTAGTACTTTTACCTCTTTTAGCTATTAAAGAACTTATTGCAGTAGGATATGAAAATATTGCAAGAGTATTAAATATTGCCATAGATGGACTTAATAAACTATATATACCAATACCAGTTGTACCTATTTGTCTAGTGATTATTATTCTTAATACAAAACCTAAAAATTTAGATAAAAAACCACCTAATAGTAGTATTAAAGTAGATTTTAAAAATTTATTATTTGATATTTTATTTATCATATTTAAATATATGAATATTTTTTAATTTTATAATATTGAATAAGATAAATTATTGTGTTATTATAGAATGCAAAAGAAGGAGAATTTATGAGAGATTATAGTGTTAAAATACCTAATATGGAGTATGAAGAAGATTTAAATAATTTGAAAAACAATTTTTACAAAGTGTTTGTAATTGATGAATGTTTTAATAGATTAAAAAGCAATTCATCTGATGGACAACTTCAATATATTTTAGATGTTGAAACATGTTACTATACACCATATCAACACAAGAAGAATGTCAAAAATATTAAACCAGAAGATTTATTTGATGTAATTGAAGCAAAATATAGAAATATTTTAAATTCAGATAAGATTAAAAGAGATTACAAGACATATCTAGCTTATGAAAAAGAAGAATTAAAAAGATTAGAAAGAATTTATTATAAGTATTTAGAGACTCATCCAGAAGAAGAAATGATGGTTGCAGAAGGCTTAGAAAGAGTATATAGTTTGGTAAGAAAGAATAAGTAATTGAATATTACTTATTCTTTTATTAATAGCAAGCACTTATAAATTGACTATTTTACTCAATAATAATATAATATATGTAGTTTGGAAGTGATAGTATGATACAAAAACCAAAAGGAACATTAGATTTATACGGATTAGAAGGTAAAACTTATGAATATGTTTTAAGTTACATGTCTTCTTTCTTAAACATGTATAATTATAATTATGTAAAAATACCTACATTTGAAGCAAGTGAATTATATAGAAGAGGAGTAGGAGAATCTAGTGATATAGTTAACAAAGAAATGTATGATTTTCTTGATAAAAGTGATAGAAGTATGACTTTAAGACCAGAATTTACTGCTGGTGTTGTTAGAATGCTTTTAGAAAATAAACTATATTCTAAAGAAACAAATAAATTTTATTATTATGGTTCTGCTTTTAGATATGAAAGACCACAAAGTGGAAGATATAGAGAGTTTACTCAATTTGGAGTAGAGGCTTTTGGTATTAAGAATCCATATTTTGATGCAGAAGTAATCTCTATAGCATATAAAATGCTTACTGATTTGGGACTAAAAAATTTAGTAGTACAAATTAATAGTCTAGGTGATAATACTTCAAGAGAAGCGTATAAAAATGCTTTAAGAGAGTATTTTGAACCAAAACTTGATGTTTTATGTGAAGACTGTAAGAATAGATTTAATACCAATGTACTTAGAATATTAGATTGTAAAGTAGATAAAGATAATGAAATACTTAAAAACGCTCCTAAAACGTTAAATTATTTATCTGATGAAAGTAAAGAATATTTTAATACTTTAAAAACTGCTCTAAATGTATTAGAAGTTCCTTTTGAGGAAAATACTTCGTTAGTAAGAGGTCTTGACTATTATACTGATACTGTATTTGAAATAGTATATAAAGATTCAGAACTAGGTAATGCATCTGTTGTATGTGGTGGTGGAAGGTATGATAATCTGGTTAATGAATTAGGTAAAATAGATATGCCTGCAATTGGTTTCTCTATTGGAGTAGAAAGATTAGTCTTGCTGCTTAGTGAAGCAAATGTTAAACCGGTTGATAATAAAATTGATATATTTGTAATGAATTTAGGACAAGATAAATATGCATATGAAATAGTTGATATGCTTAGAAATAGTGGATTTATTACTGAAACAGATTACTTAGGTAAATCAATGAAATCTCAATTTAAGTTAGTGGATGACTTAAATCCTGACTATATATTAATAGTTGGAGAAGATGAAGCAAAAGGAAATTATGTGACTGTTAAAGATAATTTAACAAAGGAAAATAAAAAAGTAGAATTTGATGAATTAATTGAATATTTATCAATGATATAGGAGATGACTTATGGATTTAATAGAAATTTTTAAGGATACTAAAAAATATTTAGATAAAGAAGTAACAGTTGAAGGTTGGATTAGAAGTAATAGAGATCAAAAAGAATTTGGATTTTTAGACTTTTCTGATGGAACAACTCAAGAACATTTACAAATTGTATATGATAATAAATTATCAAATTTTAATGAAGTAACTAAATATGCTTTAGGATCTGCAGTTGAAGTAACAGGTATTTTAGTTGAATCACAAGGTTCACAAGATTATGAATTAAAAGCTAGTAAAGTGGTTTTATTAGGTGCTTGCGATTCTGATTATCCATTACAAGCTAAAGGAAGACCTACAAGAGAATTTTTAAGAGATATAGCTTATTTAAGGCCTAGAACTAATTTATTTCAAGCAGTTTTTAGAGTAAGAAGTGTTGCTGCTTATGCAATTCATAAATATTTTCAAGAAAGGGGCTATGTATATTTTCATGCACCATTAATAACTGCTTCTGATGCTGAAGGCGCTGGACAAATGTTTCAAGTTACAACACTACCACTTGACAAATTAAAAGGTGAGATAGACTATAGTAAAGATTTTTTTGGTAAGATGACTAACCTTACAGTAAGTGGTCAATTAGAAGCTGAAACTTTTGCACTTGCGTATAAGAAAACTTACACTTTTGGGCCAACTTTTAGAGCAGAAAATTCTAATACAAAAACACATGCATCTGAGTTTTGGATGATAGAACCAGAAATAGCATTTTGCGATTTAAATAAAGATATGGATATAATGGAAGAAATGCTTAAGTATGTTGTTAAATATACTTTAGACAATGCATCATCCGAAATTGATTTCTTTGATAAATTTGTAGAAAAAGGATTAAAAGATAAATTAAATAAACTTGTTAATAGTAAGTTTACTAGAATTGACCATAAAGATGTAATTACTATATTAAAAGAAGCAAATGTAAAATGGGAGTTTGCTCCCGAATATGGAGAAGATATTGCTAAAGAACATGAAAAGTATATTACTGAATACTTTGGAGGGCCAGTATTTATTAAAAATTGGCCTAAAGATATAAAAGCATTTTATATGAAACAAAACGAAGATGGAGAAACAGTAGCGGCTGTTGACCTTGAAGTTCCTGGAGCTGGAGAATTAATGGGTGGATCTCAAAGAGAAGAAAACTATGATAAATTGGTAACTAGAATGAAAGAAATTGGCATTTCTCCAGAAACAATGGATTGGTATCTAAATTTAAGAAGATTTGGTGGATGTATCCACTCTGGATTCGGAATGGGATTTGAAAGATTGCTAATATATTTAACTGGTGTAGATAATATAAGGGATGTAATACCATATCCTAGAACACCAAATAATTGCGAATATTAATTTTTAATAGGGGGTTTATGAATAATTTAAAAGAATGTATTAATTATTTAAATCTTTTTTCAACACTTTCACTTAGGAATTCATATGTTTTAAGATATCAAAATACACCTCTTGAACACCCAAATTTTGATGATAGTATTTCTTTATCTGACTTTTTGTATTCTTTTGGAAAAATGTATAAATCTTTTTTAACTGATTACAAAAAACTTCCTAAATTCAATTTAGGGAAGTCATTTCAATATTGGGATTATTCTGAATACGATTCTGAAAAAGAAGCAACATTGTTAATTTGTGAACCTAATATGATAGATAATGATTTTTGCTATTTAAATATTGTTAAAAATGAAGAAGGCATTAAATCATATATATCAACTGATGATCATCAATACTACTTCAAAAATACTGAAATTGATTTGGATGAATCATTTGCTGAAAAGTATTTTGGATTTATTGAAAAATATTTACATTTTATGGATTGTTTTAATCTTTCAAAAAGTAATATAATGTTTAGTAATCAACACTATTCAATAATGAGTGACTATAATGGTAGTATATATAGTAGATTAGATAATATTATTTTAAAAATAGATATGGGCTATAAAGACAAAAATTATACAGCAAAAGTCATATTTGATTTAGATAGTCTTTCAATAAATTATAATGAATCTTTAATTAAAGGAATTGAGGGTAATAAAGATGACATAATAAATACCATCGTAAACAATATATATATAAATAAAGATAGAATTGCATCCACTTATTATGATAATGATGATGATAAAATATTAAGACTAAAAAAAGGATTGGACATATAATATATTTTTATGCTATAATTAAATTACCTAAGAATAATGATAGCTGACTCCAAATAAACCAACATAATAAATAATTGGAAATCTAATTAGCTGCTGGTGTTGAATACTATTTAACTTATAGGATCCTAAAAGCAGTTATGTGATGTCCACCTCGGAAACCGAGTTTTATTATTGTTAGCATTCGTATCCTTGGGCTTTTTTATTGGAAAGGAATTTATGAATTTAGATAGATTAGAATTACTTATTGGTCAAGATAATATAAGTAAGATTAAAAAATTAAAAATACTTGTTCTAGGACTTGGAGGAGTAGGGGGGTATACTGTTGAATCTTTAGTTAGATGTGGAGTAGAAAATATTACTTTAGTCGATGGAGATTTAATAAAGTCAAGCAATTTAAATAGACAGATAATCGCAACATCTAAAAACTTAAACAAGTATAAAACAAGAGAGTTTAAGAAAAGAATTAAATTAATTAATAAAAATGCTAATGTAAATTTAATAAATACTTTTATAAATGAAAATAATATGTATTTATTATTTATGGATAATTATGATTACATAGTTGATGCATGTGATACTGTAAAAATTAAAATTCTATTAATGAAAGAATGTTTAAATAGAAAAATAAAATTAATTTCTTCTATGGGAACTGCTAATAAGCTTAATGCTGAAAAATTGAATATTACAACATTAAACAAAACATCTTATGATCCACTTGCTAAGAAAATAAGAAGAGAGTTCAATGACTCTCAAATGAAAAAGATTCACGTTGTTGCATCTACTGAAACTGTTAAAAACAAAGAAGGCTTAGGATCAGTGTGTTATGTTCCTGCTACTGCTGGATTATTAATAACTAATTATATAATAAATGATGTATTAAAAAAATAAGAATAACATTCTTATTTTTTTAAATATAATTTTTTAACTACTTGTTCTTTGCTATTACTTAATGTTTTATTTTGAATTAAATAAGTTGCGTATGCAGTATGATAATCTGAAAGAAGAGCTTCAACTTCTTCATAATTCATTTCTTTTGATATTAAAAATTTCAAATTCATTGTAACTATTGGAGTATTAAAATTTTTTACAGTTATTAGAAAATTATTACTTAAAGTTTCTTCTCTATTTTTAATTTCAGACAAATCAATTTTTTTAGATATTTCATCAATTTCTTTTAATTCTTCATTAGAATTCTTACATAATTTTTCTTCTCTTCTACTTGAGCCAAAAGGACATATATATGTATCATATTCTTTTATTATTGGTGTTGTATTTCCTCTATAATCAATAACATCTAAAACATGTTCATTATTTTGATTGAAATTTGGCTGTATATCTTTTACCCATCTATTTTTCTTTGTTAATGACATAAAAGGAGATTTAATTCTAAGAAAATATAAATTATTTAAGTAATTTAATCTTTCTACATATTCTTTCATACTGATATAATCATTTTTGTCTAATCCGAAAAATTCTGCTTCATCTTTTGAACTTCTTAAAAATTCATGTAACTTGTTAATGGTATCTATTTTTTTAATTTCCATATGTTTTCCTCCCGTGTAAATTTGTATTATAACATATAAATTAAAGAAAGTCTATTTCTTATTTAGACTCTCTTTTCTTATTTGATTATACTTATTTAACTCAATTTCATACTTATTATTTTTAGGTTTATAGTATATATCATTTTCAATATTTTTAGGTAAGTATTGTTGTCTAACATAATAATATGGTGGATAGTCATGAGGATATATATAATTTATAGGGTGAGAAGATATATTTTTAGGTACTGGATCAATATTACCTTCATTTAATCTATTTATTGCATTATGTATAGCTAAATATGCTGAATTACTTTTAGGACTAAGTGCCATATCAATTACAACGTTAGAAAGCGGTAAAATAAGCTCAGGATAGCCAATCCTTTCAGATGCTTCAATTGCAGCAATTACTTTAGGCCCCATTGATGGATTTGCAAGACCTATATCTTCATAACAAATAGCAAGCATTCTTCTATAAATAATATCATAGTCACCAGCTTCAATTAATCTTGCTAAATAGTGTAGGGAAGCATTTACATCAGAACCTCTTATACTTTTTTGAAAAGCACTAATAGCATTATAATATTCATCTTCATTTTTATCACTTTTAAGATTAGACTTAGTATTGATTTCTTCTATGTTTTTTACATTAAAAGAAGAACCAAAACTGTAATAGCAAAATTCTACTAAATTATATGCATATCTAAGATCTCCATTAGATAAAGAGGCAATATATTCAATAGTTTTTTTATCAAGTTTTAAATCTTTAAATTCTTTCTTTATATTTTTAATTGCTTTTATAATATCTTCATTAGAAATTGGTTTAAGTTCTAATATTTGACATCTACTTCTAATAGCAGGATTTATAGAGTGATATGGATTTGATGAAGTAAGACCAATTAAAGTTATAATTCCACTTTCCAAATAAGATAAAAGTAAATCTTGTTTATCTTTATTCATTCTATGTATTTCATCAATTACTAGTATTAATCCATCATACATTTTAGCTTCTTCAAATACTATATCAAAATCTTTTTTTGAATTTATTGTAGCATTTAAGACTCTATAATTCATTCCAAGTTCATTTATAAGTGCAAGAGCAATAGTTGTTTTACCAATACCACTTTTACCATATAAAATCATATTAAAAATTTTTTTATTTTTAACTAAATTAGAAAGTATTTTATTTTCTCCAATTAAATGCGTTTGACCAATTACATCTTTTATTCTATTTGGTCTTAATTTATTTTGTAATAATTCCATAAATAACACCTGTAATTATTTTACCATATATTTGTTTGACTTTAAAATATTTATATACTAAAATTACATTGTGAGGGAGATTTTAAATGAAAGATAACTTAACTTATGTAAAATTAAATATGATTTGTGATATAGCAGGAGTATTAGTAGAAGATTATGATTTAACGGTGATTGAAGCAATTAGATATATTGCAGATACTAGTGTACTTTATTCAATAGATAAAAACCCTGAAATTAGTTGTTCATCTGATCCTAAATTTTGGGCAAAACTTGTGTATGATTATAATAAAAAACTAGAATCTTTGGGTATTGAATATAAAAGAATAAAAGAATAAAGACCATATTAT
>AUXO012982177.1_pt1 | contig 10119 bp, 7 predicted proteins | sample 768731 | NCBI WGS metagenome assembly AUXO01 (sample SAMN02715735, study PRJNA202380) | gut metagenome | biome: sheep rumen | host: Ovis aries | place: New Zealand: Palmerston North | reverse complement strand
TGCTGTCATCCGTCCCGGATCTGTCCGACATGCTGCTGTCATCAATCCCGGATTCGTCTGCCGCTGTGCTGCTGTCATCCGTCCCGGATCTGTCCGACATGCTGCTGTCATCCTCTCCGGATTCATCGCCGTAGGCAGCTTCATACATGATGACCGCATTTTTATAAGCCTGCGTATTCGGATCGAACTCAGAGACCTGCTCAAGGAAAAGCGATCTGCGGTTCAGCTCCGCATCCATCTCATCCCCGTAGATCTCATAGAGTGTATCCTCGGAAGAAAAGAGATCTGTGCCGAGACCAAGCCGGTCACCCTCGATTTTTACGCCCATTGCAGCAAGTGTCGTCGGAAAAATATCCAGCGTCGTATAATTTCTCCTTCGTTCAGGATCAGCCGTCTTCGCATCTGCATTAATGAAACAGGTATATGTTTTCCTGGGATAATCTTCAGCCACATCATCGCAGAAATTGGAGTCCATTGTTGTGTGGTCACCGCTCAGGATGATGGTCGTATTCTCATACCAGTCCTGTCCCTGACACCATGAAATGAAATCATTCACCTGTCTGCTTGAACAGGCGTACACATCGGCATAGGAATTGCCGGGGAACTCAGGCAGGCAGTAACGGCATCTGATACCGTCCTCAAAATGTGTATCCACCGTCAGCATGGTCAGATTGAACGGCTCATCTTCTTCGGAAAGCTCACGCAGTCTCTCCTCCGCCTGAAGGAAAAGCCTCCAGTCCGGATAACCCCATGAAATCTCCTTATCCTCCAGCCAATTTCTCTTGATGGCATAATCAAAGTCATCGATTTCATAATTTCCATGTTCCTTAAAATACAGCTTTCGCCCTCCGAAAACCGCTTCCGATCCCAGAAACAGAACATTATGATATCCCTGTGCCTCCAGAATATCGCCGAGCGTTGTAATGCCGGGGAAAAAATGCTCCTGCGTATACATTTCGTTCATAGCGCCGCGCTTGTCCATGATCTTCGCCTTCAGACCGACCTGCAGCGGAAGACCGCTGGTCTGTCCGAACATTCCACCCATGGTGAACGTCGTACCTGGCTCCACATGTCCGCCTTCCAGTTCCTTGGACGAACCTGAGAAATCTTCATATTTCTGGGCCAGTTTTGTCAGTTCGGGGATACAGTCGAATTCAAAATCGCCGCCATTTTTCTTATCCGTAAAGGTCGTCTCCACCGATTCAAGATAGATAAAAATTAGATTTCTTTTCCTGCCGGGAAACGCAAGTTGTACGGAATTCGGATCTACATAGTTGTTTTCTATAAAGACCGACGTGATTTCCTGATTCTTCAGATATTCCCCGATCTTAAGAGTCGTCCATGCCTGATAAAAAGTGAATCCCGCGATCCCCGAGAACATGAGGAATACCAGCCCCAGACATCGTCCGTACCAGCTTTTCTTAATTTTTCTTACTATAATAAGATAGACGATTACAGCGACAAATATGACAAGAGCCGGAGCCAGTGCATACATATAGAATTTCATCATGATATCATCGCCCGTCCCCTCAAGCGGAGAAGTAAGATGATACACGATTTCGTCCATCGTAAGATTGGCCCAGAAGGAGAAGGCCCACTTTACGGTAAATGTAAGCAGTGAGGCAACTGCCACCAGAAGCAGCAAGGGCACTGTCAGGATCAGAAGGATAATATCCCGTTTACCTCTCTTCTTTGTATTCCCTTTTTTATTCTTTCCGGATGGATCATCTCTGTGATTTGTTATTTTCATTAATAATCTACTCTCTTTTCAGTGAAACTTTTATCAGGCAGGGTGATCCACAATGCCTTTGATGCTCTCAGCATTCGCCGCCGTCACGAGAACATATTCCATGGTCGTAACGGTCTCATTTTTCAGTGCATCGATATTGTTCATCATATTGAGAATAACAGCTCCTGCCTGTGCAGTCCCGTCATTGAAAACTGAACCTGTCATGGTAGCTCTCTGTATATTCTCCAGCGACTCCTTCCCGCAATCGGCTCCAATCAGATATATATCGCTGCTCACGATTCGCTCGGCCTCCTGGATCGCCAACATTGCGCCGAGCGTCATCTCTTCATTCTGACATACGACCAGCTCGATTTCGGATCCTTTCTCAGAAAGAGCCTTACTCATAATATCATGGGCTTCATCCCCGTCCCAACCGGCGTATCGATCTTCAATGCAGCGAACAGGCAGACCCTTTTCCTCCAGCGTCTGAATATATGACTGATTATAGGTCTGAGAGATGGTGCTTCCCTCTTCACCTCCGATCATAATATAATCCACATAACCGTTTTTGTTCATGTCGAGCTGTGTAAGACCGAGACTTGCAGTAAGCTCCCCCTGCAGCTTTCCGACCTGAGCGGGGTCCGATCCGATGCATGTAACATTCCATTTATTCTCGGTCCATCTTGTGCGCTCCTCTTCCGCAGGAATGAAATTGAAATAAATGAGGGGAAGCCCGGCAGCTACGGCTTTATCCGTTATGGCAGGAATATCCGAATTTTCATTCGGGCATACTACCAGCTGTTCGATCCCACTGTCGATCAGCAGGTCGATCATCCTGAGTTCAAGATCTGTGTCACCGTTATTCTCATAAAAAGATATATTCGCCTCCTGAAATCCGAGCTTCTTGAGGCGATTGAGCAGTACGATCCGGAATCCCCGCATAAAAGTCCCCCGAAGTGTACGACATGAAATACCTATTCTGCGTTCCTCCAGATCAGCGCGTTTTATATCTTCCGAGCTGTCACCGCTGGAATCGCTCAAATCAGACTCCGAAGACGCGGAATTTCCCGATTCCGAGATGATCTGGCCGGCGCATCCCGTCACAGATGCCGTCATGATTCCGACCGCAAGAAATAAAGCAAGAATTTTCTTCATTTTTTTCCTTCCTCTATGATTGAAATTCGGACACATCGACCGGAACGATCCTGCCCGCCCTCAGAGATTCCTGCACAAGTATCAGTCTCTGGTTCGAAGATCCGCGAAAAGCCAGCGTTATATCCTTTTTTTCCAGTTCGAACTCACCGTCAACAAGAACATCGATCAGACTGAGCATCTCATCTGTATACTCACATCTTGCTCTGCTGTCCGCAAGAAGGTCCCTGTCGAAGAGATATCCGGTGTAGCACCAGACCGTCTTTCCCGGACATTCCTTTCTCACCCGCCTGAGCAGTCTGACAAGTGCTCTCTGATTGGCCGGTTCCATAGGTTCTCCGCCGAGCAATGTCAGCCCTCGTATATAGCCGGGGCGAAGTGCCTCTATTATTTCATCTTCGACCTCCTCTGTATAAAGACTGCCGAATTTGAAATCCCAGGTCTGCTCGTTGAAACATCCGCGGCAGGCATGTGTGCAGCCGCTGACAAAAAGGGAGACACGGACACCGGGACCGTTTGCTATATCTGTCTTCTTTAACTCTCCGTAGTACATGTCTGTCCTCCGATTTATGTCTCGCAAATCCGCTGCGACTATTATACACGTTTCCATATGGAAAAGCTATGAAGGATGCCAAAAATCGCTGCCCCGTCTGTAATGTTACGGGACAGCGATTATATCTCAGTTTTCGAAATAGGTTGTTCCGGGGAATACCTGCCAGGTCTTGATTCCCGGTTCTTTGGTTAAAGATGCAGGACCCTCTCCTTTATCTCCTGAGTGCGTCCCTGATTCCAGAACTGCGTTCCGATATATCCGCAGGTCCGGCGGGCCACATTCATGGTCGCCTGATCTCTGTTGCCGCACACCGGACATTCCCATACAAGCTTCCCGTCCGTATCCGAAACGATCCTGATCTCACCGTCATAACCGCACTTCTGGCAGTAGTCGCTCTTCGTATTCAGCTCTGCATACATGATGTTATCGTATATGTACTCGATCACACCGAGTACCGCATCTATGTTCCGCGTCATATTAGGCACCTCTACATAGCTGATTGCTCCGCCCGGAGAAAGCGCCTGAAAATCTGATTCAAATTTCAGTTTCGTAAATGCGTCTATTTTCTCTGCCACGTGGACATGATAGCTGTTCGTAATATAGTTCCTGTCTGTAACGCCCGGAATGGATCCAAAACGCTTCTGCAGACACTTTGCGAACTTATACGTCGTGGATTCAAGCGGTGTCCCATAGAGACTGAAGGAGATATTGGTCTCAGCCCTCCACTTCGCACACTTATCATTCATATACTGCATGACCCTGAGCGCAAAGTCTCTGCCTGCCTCATCGGTATGAGAGACGCCTTTCATGTACATGGTACATTCATAAAGACCGGCATATCCGAGGGAGATCGTTGAATAATTATTATACAGCAGCTTATCAATCTTCTCACCCTTCCTGAGTCTGGCAAGGGCGCCGTACTGCCACAGGATCGGAGCCACATCGGATACCGTTCCCAGAAGTCTGTTGTGACGGCACATGAGTGCTTTCCTGCAGAGTTCTGTTCGCTCATCCATCAGTTTCCAGAACAGTTCCTCATCCTTTCCCGAAGAGCAGGCGACATCCACCAGATTCAGAGTGACTACGCCCTGGTTGAAACGTCCGTAATATTTATGACTTCCGCCCTCACCAAGCCCTTCCGTATCCGGTGTAAGGAACGAGCGGCAGCCCATGCACGGATAAACATCCCCGTTCTTATATTCCTTCATTTTTTTTGCGGAAATATAATCCGGAACAAGTCTTCTGGCCGTGCACTTCGCGGCAAGTTTTGTCAGATAATAATATTTTGAATCCTCATGGATATTATCCTCGTCCAGAACATAAATAAGTTTCGGGAACGCGGGGGTGATCCAGATTCCTTTCTCATTTTTAACACCCTGGATACGCTGTTTCAGCATCTCCTCGATGACCATGGCAAGATCATCACGAAGCCTTCCTTCGGGAACTTCATCGAGATACATGTATACGGTTATGAAGGGAGCCTGTCCGTTGGTCGTCATAAGAGTGATGACCTGATACTGGATGACCTGCACACCCCGGTTGATCTCACTGTGCACGCGCATCTCTGCGATCTGATTGATCTGTTCCTCACTCGCGTGCATACCGGCATCAACAAATTCCTGTGCGACTTCCCTGCGGAACTTCTGTCTGCTGACCTCTACGAACGGTACAAGATGAGACAGGGTTATACTCTGTCCTCCATACTGGGAACTCGCGATCTGAGCGATAGCCTGTGTTGCAATATTGCAGGCGGTCGCAAAACTGTGAGGTTTTTCGATCATCGTTTCGGAGATGACCGTACCGTTCTGTAGCATATCCTCAAGGTTCACCAGACAGCAGTTATGCATCCGCTGGGCAAAATAGTCCGAGTCATGGAAATGTATAATACCTTCTTCATGCGCGCGGACGACATCCTCCGGCAGAAGAAAACGACGTGTTAGATCCTTGCTCACTTCCCCGGCCATATAATCACGCTGGACGCTGTTGACAGTCGGATTTTTGTTGGAGTTCTCCTGCTTGACTTCCTCATTATTGCAGTCGATCAGGCTCATGATCTGTTCATCGGTCGTATTGGCCTGACGAACAAGAGCATGCTTATATCGGTAAGTAATGTATTTTCTGGCGACCTCGAAACGACCGACGCCCATGATGCCGTTCTCTACCATATCCTGAATCTCTTCAACACTGGCAGCGCGTGTGAGCGTCTTGCAGTTGTCTTCCACTTCACCCTCAATTCTATTGATCTGTTCTCCACTGAGACGATACTTTTCCGCGACCTCCGTATTGGCCCTCTCGATTGCCGAAACAATCTTTCGTCCATCGAAGACCACCTCTATACCGCTTCTCTTAATTATCTTCATGGTATAACTCCCATCCTTTATCGAAATGTTATGGTAGACCGGACGCTCATACAGTGCACAACTAATCGAAATTTTCATAATTGCACATACAATTTAAACAATTTGTACCAGCTGTCAAACTTCTACATTATGTGTCTTAACCTCTCAGCATCCACAAGATATTGTAGATGCAGAACAAATAATATACTAAGCCCCCTGATTCCGCAAGAGGTAAAAGTAGACAAAAATTTCCCGGAACCGATCAATATTTTTCTTGCAATGCAGATGGATTGATTGTTATATTGATGTCATCACTCATTTCGGTCACGCTGTTCAGCCGACCATTTACATTTCTTTTTATTTCCCAAAGGAGGTCCCATGCATAATCCTACTGATTTTACGTTCCTTTCAGGTAAGACATCCTCCCCGTCTGACAGGGAGATACGATTCCGCCGTCTGCGGACGACCCTGATGTCCCAGCTCGACAGAGCCGGTGACATAGGAGATGATGAGATACGAAAAATGATCACAGATCTCATCCTCGAAGAAAACCGCTCCGCCTACATGAACATTGAAGAACGGACTTCACTGTCACGTGAATTATTTTATTCCGTCCGCAGGCTCGATATCCTTCAGGATCTGATCGATGATCGGGCCGTCACGGAGATCATGGTCAACGGTCCGAAGGACATCTATGTAGAAAAAGGCGGACGCCTTTTCAGGTGGGATCATCATTTCTCTTCCAGGGAAAAGCTCGATGATGTCATCCAGCAGATCGTCGGAAGAGTGAACAGGGTCGTCAATGAATCCAGTCCGATCGTCGATGCCAGGCTCCCGGACGGCAGCCGCGTCAATGTCGTCACGGCGCCTGTCGCGCTTGACGGACCCGTTCTGACGATCAGACGCTTTCCTGAAGAACCTATCACGATGGAGAAACTGATCCGACTCGGCAGTATTTCACAGGAGGCTGCGGATTTTCTCAGAACACTTGTCGCAGCCGGTTATTCTATTATCATAGGCGGAGGTACCTCCGCAGGCAAAACAACCTTTCTGAATGCCCTTTCGAACTATATTCCCAAAGAAGAACGCATCATAACCATTGAGGATAATGCCGAATTACAGATTCAGGGAATCGGCAATCTTGTACGCATGGAGGCCAAGTCTGCCAATATGGAAGGCAGCATCGAAGTCACTATAAGAGATCTGATCAAGTCGAGTCTCCGAATGAGACCTGACAGAATCGTTGTAGGGGAGGTCCGCGGAGGAGAGGCTGTCGATATGCTGCAGGCATTCAACACAGGACATGACGGATCCCTGTGCACACTTCATGCCAATTCCTGCTATGACATGCTTTCCCGGCTTGAGAGCATGGTCCTGTTCAGTGTTCAACTTCCTCTTGCCGCGATCAGGCGTCAGATCGCGTCGGGGGTCGATCTGCTCATTCATCTCGGCCGTCTCGCCGACCGCTCGCGGCATGTTCTTGAAATTGCAGAACTCGACGGTCTTGAGGGAGAAGAAATTCAGATGCACAGTATATTCCGGTGGAATGACGAAGAATGTACTTTTGAACAGATCGGCATTCTGACCCATACACATAAGCTTAAGAGGAGCGGCCTCTCTCTTCCTTCCCGTTTTACAGGAGGAAGCGTATGAAGACTGATTACATCACTTACCATCCTTCCCGCCTCGAATGGATCAGCATTCTGGTCCAGGCCTGCCTGCTTGTCGGAGGCATCGCATATCTTTTCTACCGCACTCCGCTTGTCCTTCTCCCCCTCTCCCCGCTTGGATACCTGTATGTCCGCAGCTCGATCAAAAAACGCTGTGCCGACCGGCAGGAGAAACTGATCAGAGATTTTCGCGAAATGCTCGGCAGTCTAACTGTTGCTTTGCGCGCCGGTTACTCGGTAGAAAATGCGTTCCGGGATGCGGAACGGAACCTCATGGATCAGGCAGGACCGGATGCAGATATGACCCGGGAGCTTATGTGGATAAACACGCAGGTCCGGCTTTCCGTGCCTGTAGAAAAACTTCTGATCGACTTTGGCCGACGTTCAGGCTCAGAGGACATAGAGAATTTCGCTGCTGTATTTGCAGCCGCAAAGAGAATGGGGGGCAATACCGCGAATATTGTTCGGGAAACAGCCAACACAATATCTTCCAAAATTGACGTAGAGCGCGAAATAGAAACTTCTATCGCCGCAAAAAAATATGAGCAGAAGATAATGAGTGTTATGCCTGCCTTTATTATCCTCTACATGCAGCTCACTTCTCCGGATTTTCTTACCGTACTGTATACCTCCTTCTTCGGGAGGTTGGCTATGACAGCCTGTCTTGCCGTTTACAGCGGGGCCCTCTGGTGGAGCAGGAAAATAGTTGATATACGTGTCTGACCGGCACGGGAAAGGGGTGCTATGAAGTACATATGGATCTATGCAGTGATACCTGTCGTCTACAGTATTATGTTCTTTTCGGTCCGCGGAGGTTTCCTTAAATCGGCTCACATGCTCAATATCAGGTTCCTTTCCGGGCTCAGTATAGACGACGGAAGTGTTCGGACGGCACTGCTGGTCATCTTTGCGGCAAATATCGCCGCTGCTGTCATAACGGTAACAGGCCACTTGGGAAGCACAGCGGAAGACGGGTATCTCCTGCGCGAAGATTACAATGGCCAGACCTATACACAAAATCTTGAACTTTCTATTTCCGGGGAGGAGCAGCCGATCGAAATTGAAGTCGCTCCGCGTTCTTACAGTGAAACAGAAAAAGAAGCGATCCTGAGCAGGGCTGCTATGAAAATCGAATCGATCATTCTTGAAGGCCAGTCAGCCGGACACATAAATCAGGATTTGAAGCTTATATCTTCTTACGAGGAGATGCCGATCGTGATCTCCTGGGTAACAGACCGCCCCGATATTCTTGACTGGGACGGGAAGATCTGCAGAGGTATCCCTGAAGAAGGTACAGATGTAGTGCTTACTGCGAGCCTTGAGTGGGGAGAGCTGGAAAAAGAAGTAACCATTCCCCTGACCATTTTTCCGAAAGAACTCACCGGAGATGAAGCGTTGAGAGAGAAAGTGAACGAAGCCGTATCTTCATCCAATAACAGTGAAGATGAGAAGCTGATCCTTCCGGATAAGATTGACGGGAAAAATGTCGTATGGCATTCAGCCGGAAGCGGTCAGGGACTCATTGTTCTCTTTGCAGGGCTCCTGTTCGCGGCACTTTTCCTGTTTTCCCGAATCCAGAATCGTGATATTCAGGAAGCAAAGCGACAGGAAGCATTACTGTATGATTATCCTCACCTTGTAAATAAACTTGTACTTTTGCTGAATGCGGGCATGAGTATGAGGGCGGCATTTGAAAAGACCGCTCATGACTACCGTATTTCTCTGAAGAACGGAGGTCCGAAGCGGGAAGGGTTCGATGAAATATTGCGCATGTGTGCCGATATGGAAAAAGGCGTTTCTGAAATAGATGCTTACCGAAAACTTGGGGAACGCTCAAAAGAGGCAAAGTACAGAACATTTTCTACGCTTCTTGTACAGAATCTGAGAAAAGGGAGTGGAGAGCTGATCAATCAGCTGGAAAGAGAGGCCGGAGAAGCCTTCGAAGAAAGAAAAAAACGGGCCCGTATACTTGGGGAACAGGCAGGAACGAAGCTTATGTTCCCTATGATGCTTATGTTGATGGTCGTTTTCGCAATTCTCATGATTCCCGCAATGATTTCATTTTAAATAATTAATGTCCAACATTTGGGATTCATGATCTATAACTTACAATAAAGAATACTATTCTTTATAAATTTCTGAACTTTCTGTGGATTTTATATACCTGTCACGTTATACTATATGTATTCAAGGTTGTTGACTCAAGTTCTTCGACTCAACTACTAAAAATAGTCGAAAGATTTATTATAAAGAGAAGGTAAGTTATGGATGAGAAAACTTTAGGCAAAAAAATACAGGCCCTCAGGATCGCGAACGGTCTGACACAAGTCCAGGTCGCCAAGGCGCTCGGTGTAACCCCCGGATATATAAGTAACGTAGAAAACAATCGTGTCTCTATGTCCCTTCGAATGCTCATGTTTTATGCGCGGCTTACCGGTGTCACGCTCGATTATTTAGTTGGACAGGTCGAGACGGATTATGCGGAGACGGCCTTGGATAATGCACTTAAGGAGCGGATCGTGAAATTGTCAGCGGGGGAAAAGGAGAGGCTGCTCAGTACACTTGATATATGGTTCCATGAGTAGGATTTCGCAATCACTTTTCAATGATTCCTCGCAATCACTTCGAAACAGCAAAGCTGTTTCTTAAGTCACGGCAGTCGCTCATACACTCAGG
>AUXO010203815.1_pt1 | contig 10119 bp, 9 predicted proteins | sample 768731 | NCBI WGS metagenome assembly AUXO01 (sample SAMN02715735, study PRJNA202380) | gut metagenome | biome: sheep rumen | host: Ovis aries | place: New Zealand: Palmerston North | reverse complement strand
AAATAAAACGACAACCGCCATTAATGATAATACTATCGTAATGTAATTATTTTCCTTGGGCGCACCACAAATAAGAGTAAATGCAGCTGCTTCAAGTGGAATTACGATAGAATTAACACTCTGTAAAAAGTACTTGTTATCTCTTATATTTTTCAAAATATAGTGTTCAAAATTCTCCTTATCATTTGAAGGAGCGATATGTTCTATGTGTTTTTTCCATTCGGAAAAGTCCTTTAAATATTGATAACGGCTATTTTTCTTTTTGCTTTTGACACCAATATTTAAGTAACTCTGCAATTCTTTTTCTTGATCAAAACCATATTGATATACTTTTTCTTTTCTGTTTTTCATAATATATTAACCTCCCAAAATTATCTAAATCCAAAACATTTTAATATTATTCTTTTCTTAGCAAAAAGAGTAACATACAATCCTGTAACTGCATTATTATCAACTCTAAAAAAAGTAAAATGATGATTTTCACACACAAATGAAACTATCATATTTTCCTGCTGTATCTTTCCAATTATTTTTTTCATCTTACCATCTCCGATACATACTCTATCTTTTTACTTTAATCTTCAATTAACTAAATTCAACCAAACTATTTCCGGTCATATCATTAATTAAAAACGCTCATTCTCTTTTTTATTCAATATCTATATTGATCCTCATAATATATTATAGATATTATTCTTTCGTTTTCTCATCCTTAAAAAAAGAAAAAAATATATTAACCATCCCCCGAAGTATTGATAACAATATATTCAAAACCAAATATATCTCCAATCCTAATATGCAAACCCCTAACCAACCTGATATGCCAAGACCTCTTATAAAATAGTAAAAAAATACAATCAACAACAAAATCACTTCTGAGACCAACGTATGCGAAAACTGTATATGTAATCCTTGAAAAAGGGAAATTTGTTGCTTTCCAATCTTTCTATTTGTTTTTTCACTTTTTAATTTATTTACATTTTCTCCGCTGCATGTAAGCAGGAGAGTGATCATCATTATTGTAAAACCAATCAATATAGAAATTGATGTTGGTAATAATTCTGCTAAAGATGATAAAGCCTTATCAGTTAGACCCATATTAAAATATAAACAATCAGCTATAACGGAAACTACTATTGGAAATAAGACTTCAAATATTATCTCATTAATCCTTAATGTTCTATAATAATATCTAATTGGATATAACCATTCGAAATAAATTAAATATCCAAGTCCATAACTTCGATTTTTCATTCATTTACCCCCAGTAATTCTTCTAGTTTTGAAAATATCGAATATGAATCTACTATTCCATTCTCTTTCAAATCTACAGTTATTTCATCTACTTTTTTCCCATTCATTGAATCCAACAATATACTCATTTTGTTGTCATCTCTTCCCCTTATTCTAATTCGATTTGTCATTTCACCTCCAGAGGTGATTTTACGAAACAATTTAACAACACTATCCTTTGATAACGTTTTTCTTCTTTTTGCCTTTATACAAATTGTTACCTCATCTTGAGTATTTGAATCAAAATCCATTAAATTTAAAAATTCAGATCCAATAATTCTTTTTTCCGCAAACAACTCAACTGCAGAAATAGTATTTGTCTTTCCCAATCCGGTTATAAAGTCATCAAAAGGAATTAAACTACTTTGTATAGAGAATTCCTCGTGAATCTTCTCCTCTTCAATAAATTTTTTCAACATCTTATTAAGGTATGCTATTGCTGCACCCATAGAAACACCATTTCTCCGTTCTTCCAAAACAGTGTATGCTTCATTACTGTCTATACGAAAACATATATGTGTCAACTCCTTGTCACCTTCGGTTAATAATTTGTCGGTTGGTCTTTCTGAGCCATCTATGCTTGACATATAATTGGGAGAATGATTGTATGTACACGATTTAAATACGCATTTTATAAGATGTAATCCCTGTATCTTCTCTTCCCTTATACTATCTATGGAAATTGCCTTATTCTGCTTTTCATCTCTCGACAATAAATAATTAGGATTTAAGCTTTTTATATAAGTCATGAACCGAATGAACTTGGATGGATCAAAGTATATTTGTCCATCTTTTTTTGCAAATTCAATGCCCCAATAACTAATTTTTCTTTTTGTTGTGCTCATAATATTGCTCCTCTTTTAATATATTAAAAAGCCATGGGCAATCTCTTAATTATTTCTTATGTTATAATCTATAATATTCTCTGGCTTCTTTCTACTATCAGGATTCCGTTCTCTACAGTAACTGAATTTGTATTTGAATATTTTTAAATAAATATAAAATCATTCATCATATTCACATATAAATCCAACCTTTCCACTTAAGTCCTGATTGGATGCCACAATATCGTTGGGACCCATCATCATATTTACAATAAATTTGTTGTTTAAATTATCATATCCATAAACCAAAAAACCATAGTCTATTTTTTTATTTTCACAATCTAAACCCAGATATTCGTAGGAAGGATTATCATCATAATCAAATATAAATACCGGTCCTCCCATTACATCCCTTGTACAATTATTTTTTAAAATCCATCGTTGATCCCACCCTGATATTGTTCCTCTGCACCCAACATAGCAAACTGCAATTTCATCCCTATCATTAAAACAACAATCTTTGATTCGTAATAATTCTTCGTTTGAAGTAACAACAGCCAAATACCCGCCTTTTTCTTCACATATTTCTTGTGCTTCATCCCAAGTAACATCACCATACACTATTTCATATCTATGTGAGTAAGAAGAATCATGTCCTGTTTTCATCACATTTAATATCTCCACCTGAGAATAGCAATTATCATATGTTAGATAAGTCATATTTTCTAAATCTATCTAAAATACATTTATTCAGTCTTCACAAATACATTCTCATATTTATACACAATTTTCATATACCATAGCTATGAAAACACCGGAGTATTTTAGCTCCGGCAAAAAACATTAATTATAATTTTCCATTTACAAAATAAACAGCGTCATCATTAGCGTAATCATCAATCAATTTATCAAAATCATCACAAAATACCACTATTCGTCCTTTGTTTTTCTGTACATCAACTTCACATCTGATTACACTAAGATTGTATTCACCAGTTCTAATTTCTAATTCAAGTTCATCCATATGCTCTTTCAGGTAATTATATGAATAATCCACAACCCTATATTCAACAAAATCATCATATTCCGATAATATATCAGAATAGTGTTTTATTGAATCCTCTTCGGTCACCAAAACATACATCTTAAAACCTTTACCATAAACTCCGCTGTAATCATCAGGATACAAATACTCTCCATCATAAACTGAAAAAGAATGATATAGGGTTTCCCTTGCCAGTTCCTCCTTATAAGTCATTTCAATACTTTTATTACGATTATTAATATAATATGTTCCAAGACAGCACCAAACACAAACTATAAAAAAACAAATGATATATTTCCATAATATATAGGAGTAATTCTTCTCAAATTGATTTATTTTTCCACCCTGGTTAATAATATAGTGAAAGCTCTTTACAATATTATATAAAAAAACATATCCTACAGGAGTTATGACAAAGATACTAATTCCTATCAATAACAAATAATTATTCACAAATATCAATTTGTCTGTTGAATGCAAAGAATTAATAAATATCAAAACAATAACTGATAAAGTAACTATTATATGTGTCACAAAAGATATCACTTGCAAAAAGAATTTAGAACGATTGATAATAATAATAGCAATCAAAGACAATAACACTATTCCCAATCCAATGTTAATAAAATGAATTTTTTCTCCTACAGCTAATTTAAATATTACATCTGTAATCCATATCGAGAAAAAACCTGCTATTTCTATCAATAAATAATGTCCTTTATATTAATAAGTTTATTTTTCATTCTTTTATTATTTATTCTATAATTCTTATAATGCCATTCTAATTTACATACATTATATTAGATGATAAATACATTCTATTGTAATAGTATTCAAAATCTATATAGTATTCCATTACCCTACTGCTTATATGCAACATTTTTGAATACACGACTAATTGCTCTACATCTTCGCTATATTCAATCATTCCCGTGCATACCATATAATGTCCTTTTTACATCAGCCGATTTAGAATAAATCAATTCATTATTATCAATAGAATATAAATTCATTCTTTCACCTAATGGACTATAATAGCAAAATACAACCTATTTTCCTTCATTTATTATTTCTGAAATCTTTGTATCATTATATCATCGTTATAAATCGACATCTAAAATTTACTCATAACCAGAACACCATTTTCATAGAAAGCTTCCTTATTATACATAGGTCCTTCGCCTTCCTGGAAAAAAAACGCCAATTTATTATTTTTCAATTCATTATCAGGATTCATCTTCATAAAATTATCAGTGCAACGAATTATCGCTTCTTTATCAGCCTGTGGATTGCCTTTATCAATAGTTGTTTTAAATGATATTACAATCGCGCCTTCCATTTCCGTATCAAGTGTGTCCGAATCAATATCTACACTTTCAACCTGATATGAAGTTAATTCTAATTTCTCATACTCGTCTAATAAAGGTTGGCAATAATAAATGCGATAATCTTTTATGATTGTGGTTGAATTGTTTTTTGCCACCAAAAATAAAATAATGCATACAAGACCCAAAACTGCTAGTATTAAATAACCTGTTATTTTTTTTCTTTTTTTATTTTTATTATTATTGTCATTTTTCATCTTTTATTCACCTTATTATGCTCTATCACTATGAATCAATATTCAAAGTCTTTTACCCCCATTTCAAATGGGGGTTTGATGTTAATCCCTCCGGGATACAGTACTGATTCCGGCAAAGTCGGGGTTCGCATATACAGCTTGTACCGTCTGCCTCCCTTTAAAGCTCTTTTATTTCTTATCTTCCCTCAAGTATATCGTTCTCTTCTTGTTCTTATATATATTTTCTTATTGTATCTTCATTGACATTTCCTACTGTGCTAACATAAGATCCTCTTTCCCAGAAATGTCTATCTCCATACTTGGGACATAATTCCGGATGCCAGTCAAAAAACATCAAAAAACTTTTTCCTTTCAGATATTACATGAATTCCGATACACTTAATTTCGGTGGTATTGCCACATACATGTGAACATAATCCACACATACTTTCCCTTCCAAGAGCGGAACAGATTTCATTTCACATAATTTTTTAATTATTTCAACGAGATTCCTCTTATTCTGACCGTACATAATCTTTTTTCTCCACTTAGGAATGAAAACTATGTGATATGTACAATTCCATCATGTATGTTATATACTTGCATTGTCCATATGGACACCTCCTTTGATTCTTTGTGGTTGCGAACCCACAATAGTATATCATTGGAGGTTTTCTATTTTAGTACTTTAGGCAACGCCACGGCTTCGCCTGTTCCCCCATCTCAGATGGGGGATTAATTGAAAGGTTCATTCATTTCACAGTCACAATATTAGTTGTGATATCCCTCTCATTATAAAAATCATCGAATTTAATATAATATTCCTTTCCACAGCTACTTACATGTAACATTGTTGAATAATCTGCAATTTGAACTACATCATCGCTATAATTAACTAAGCCTGTACATATCATATAGTGTGATTTAATACTGCTCACTTCTTCATATGTCATGGTTTGCTTGTTTAAAACAAACATACTTAACGGCTTTGATTCATCATAAGAAAAAACTATAGGTTGATCGGATTGTATCTGCTCACTCATTCCATGATATAAATCGTCTTTTGTTAAAAAACCACTGCCCCAAAAATAATTCTCTTTAATTCCAAACTCCTTTGCAATTTCATTCATCCCTGATACCAAATTACCATACACAAACATACCCATAACACCAGAAATAGGCTTCCCCAAAAAATCTAAATCATATATCTTAAAATATTTCGAAATACCTTTTTGATATTTTAAATATTTATCAAATTCGATATTTCTCAGAGAAACAAAATCCATAGAAAACGAAACATCATCATAACTCATAATTGCCTCCTGTATATTATTATCTTTTACTAATCTAAAAAGAAAATAATCAGCTGCAGCGACTGCTCCACATCCATAATTATTCATTTGTTTCCCCGTTACATTGTTCCTTCCATAACCTGAATCTTCACCATTAATTCCATAGTAATCTACCCAGTACTGTGAGCCCCCATAAGATGTTGTACCACCTTCGGGTGTATTACCAGTCCACTCAGTCGTTACACCTTCAGGTTTAACATAATCTATAGACAAATATTCACCTAGGTCAATAATGTTAACATCTGAGCAAATTGGATTTGGATCCGGATGCTGATAAAATCCCGTTAAATCCAATTCATTATTTGTACTATCCGGAAACAAGTCCCCATCCCAATCAAGTCCATTAGGATCAGAATATAATTTAAAATACCATCCTGTTGTTCCGTCAAGAGAAAAATTAATATGACGAATTCCAGGATCTATTTCCTCACCATCCAGTAAACCATCACCATCAGAATCAGGATTGACGGGGTCAGTATATATTATTTGTCCATTACATAGTCTAATTCCACCAGCTTCAACAACATCCGGAAGTCCATCTCCATCTGTATCTGTCCTATCGAATCCAGGGTCAAAATCAATCTTCTCATATATTTCTATAAGATCCTCTGCTTTTTTAGCTTTAAAAAATAAACCACCTGTACTTTTTGCTATATTATCTAATTCAAGCGAAAGTGTTCCTATTCCCAATCCGATGGTATATACCCTTATACCCTCAAGTTTTAATAAATCCAGAACATCTTGCGAAGCATATGCATTTCCGTCACTTAACAGAATAATTTGTTTTGAAACATCTTCACTTCCCTGCGATGACAATATGCTATAAGCTTCTAAAAGTGGAGCATCAAAGCTTGTTCCACCTCTATTATAGAAACCACTTATTGCCTTATACAATTTAGTTTTATTATCTGTTAAACCACTTACTCTCGTTGCAGTATCTTCAAACGTAATAACACCTATTTTGTCATCTTCATCCATCATCTGGATAAAATTATAAGCTGAACGATATCTATAACAATCATTAACTTTGTATGGCTGAGACGATGATGGATTGATTACTGATATTCTATCATTTCCTCTCATACTGTCTGAACAATCCACTGCCAAAACAGTATATATTCCCTTATTCCCTTCTGCCTCGGCCAGATAGTCAAGTTCATGCTTCCAAGCTTCAAACCATGCGACCTTATCAACTATCATATATCTGCTGAAATGTGTTACTTCCGTACTAATTACACAGTTAGTATCATCCCAAGTTGAATCCATAATCACATAGTTGTCATTCGTTTCATCATACCACATGACAGTAAGATTTTCGGGATCAATATCTCCAAGTTCATCTATATTTATTTTGAAACTAAGTGTACCCGGGTCAAATGTAGAAGATGTACTGATATCATAGGGATTTCCCACAAGTCCTGCAACTCCTGATGACATCATATCTCTATCCATAATATCTTCCACATATACAGTATTCTGAAGATTACCGGTTGCATTTAAATCAAGAATTATTTCTGAAATCTTTGTATCATTATATGTCTCATAGCAATATTCCTGCTGTATTTTCTCATCACAATCAAGTATTCCGTTTCCATCTGTATCTTGTAACAAAGGGTTAAATCCTAATACTACATCATCTCCATCGACAAGCCCTTCTCCATCCGTATCAACACACAACGGATCTGTAAAATATGTAAGTATTTCCTCTCCATCTGAAAGACCGTCACCATCCGAATCTCTCATTGAAGAATGTGTTCCATAAAAGTATTCATCCAGATTCCCTAATTCATCTTCGTCATAATCCTCCAAATCATCGGTTATGCCATTGCTATCGGTATCTGTTAATACGGGATCTGTTCCAAGAGTAAATACCTCATATCCGTCCGGAAGGCCATCTCCATCTGTATCCTCATTATCAGAATCCGATCCTAATCCTTCTTCAAGAAGATTTGGCAAGCCGTCATTATCATCGTCAGCAAGATAACCTAATGCTTCATAGGGAACGCCATCAAATTCCTCAGACTGTGTTCCAACAAATTCTCCTGCATCTGTTCCATAATAAAAATTCACATTAGGGCAGTCCAGGATTACCCTATCTGCTATGATAACTGCTCCATTGACATTAAGATTATCAGCTACTATTTTAACCGTTCCAAAGGGAGCATAGACAAGACCTGTCAAACTCACATTATTGCTATCTATAATAATACTTCCATATTTTGAAAAAATTATTCCGTTATCTTCATTAATTACTTCACAATTTAGTATTATGCTCCCAAATGCAGAGAGTACCGAATTAACATTTACATTTCCTGTTAAATTAACATTTCCCATTACATCTGTCGGCGTATCCACATTAATAATGTTTGCCATTTTTATGTAATCATATGAATATGTAACATAATTATCATCTGAAAAATAAGCATCTTCTATCTTTCCAAAAATATATATCATATCTTCATCAGAATTCTCTGCAAGATTGCCATTTATATTTATGGTCCCCGGCGATACAAGAGTTCCATTGGTCATAACATTTCCGTTTACAAAGAAATTATCGGCGGTCGTTGTAATCGCTCCGTCTTTATTTGAAGTGGCAAATATGGCATACGGAAATCCTTCCCCTGTCGAATACTCTGTATTAGAAGATGTATTATTTTGAGAACTTGTGTTATTCTCCGATGTAGAATTATTTTGTGACGTAGTATTACTCTGATTGTTGTTGGGTGACTCATATATATTGCATGTACAGCTCTCATTCCAGATATTCTGGTCATTTCCGTTCGCAAGATATCCTATTGTCACAGACTCTCCGGCTTTTACTACAGAATTATAAGCTTCAGCATTTATTGTATAGCAATAGTACTCCTCCACTTCGATTATTTCATTTTCACTTTGTGTATTCTCTATATCGTCTTCATCAGGCGTTTCCGAATTCACTAACTCAGACAAGCATATCCCTCCCCAGAGACTGGTTATCTCATCCTTACTATTAAAGGTAATCTGCCAGTCCATAATATCAGTATTAGAAATATTTTTGATTGTCAAACTTGCTACATACCCACCATTCCATGAGCTTGAAACAGTCCATTCGACCACCAAGTTTTCCCCTGGATTCTCCATTTCATCAGCAGCGAAAATCCCCATTGAGTGTCCTAAAACAGATGATATAAGCATTATCATGGCGCATATCATACTTATCCTGCGTTTCACTATTACCTTCATTTGATTCTCCTTTACGATATTCTTAATGTCTTAATCCCCAAAAAAGAATATATAAGACGTTTATATCATAAGGATCGCCTGTTTCTTGTTTTTAGGGAATGAAATGTCGAATTTCGTCCCTGAATGGTATCTTTCCAAGCTACAGATAATTGTCAGCGAATCACCTACCATATAATGCACATGTTCCAGCATAAAATAACTCTCTATTGTTTACACTCTTTTCTATTCGCATAACTGTTTTATTACTTCTCTTTTATTTTTTTATATTGATTGAGCATTATCTACAGTTAATATTAAGTCAAATAAAAAAGCCCGTGATCATCCATCAAGATAGATAACCACGAGTACACGCTCCTATTTTAAACAACTATTCTGTTGTTTCAACAAATAGTTCAGCCAACTAAATCGCTATTTCATCCATTGAATCCTCATTTGTGTCTAACCCACTATGCGAAGCCAACAACACAGATAACTCCTTTTTCCGCAATTCCCTCTTTTCCAATACGCTTCAAAAAAGCAGACGTCACTAATACAATTGCAGCATAAGACTTAGCAATCCCTTTTATCTATTTCTCGTAACATCGTCGTTCCTAATGCAAGATTCTTTTCGCTGAACCAAATAGCAAGGGATTACTCCATCTCTATAAATTCTTGGCCACTTCTAAACATATATGTTTAGTTTCAGCATAGAAAATGGCTATTTATTATCTCATTTCCACATTTTATTCTGACTATCTGATTTTTTTGCCAAAGTGTTGCCAAACTACATATTAGTATATCCATTCCCTAATGATAGCGATGCTATCGCAACTGCAAGTAACT
>AUXO017959852.1_pt1 | contig 10120 bp, 4 predicted proteins | sample 768731 | NCBI WGS metagenome assembly AUXO01 (sample SAMN02715735, study PRJNA202380) | gut metagenome | biome: sheep rumen | host: Ovis aries | place: New Zealand: Palmerston North | reverse complement strand
ATGTGGCTGGTACGGCGTCGCGAGCCTGTACGAGTTTCTTGTCCTGGCGCTTCAGCTGGGAATTCTCGTCACGCAGCTTACGGGCTGTTACTATCTCGCCTCGATGCATCGTCTCACTCTCTCCTGCGTCAATGACTACTTTCTTTCCCCAGATCCGGTCGTTTTCCTCTGCAAATTCGAGTTTGTCGACTATCTGCATTTCCAGAAAGCGGGTGTCTCCGGGCTCGTCTATCTGTACCTTGCGCATCATCTGGCGTACGATGACCTCGAAGTGCTTGTCGTTGATCTTCACGCCCTGGAGACGGTATACGTCCTGTACCTGGTTGACGATGTACTCCTGAACTGCGGTAGGACCCTGGATGGCCAGGATGTCCTGTGGCGTGATAGCGCCATCGCTAAGGGGCGTTCCTGCACGGACATTGTCGTTGTCCTGGACGAGTATCTGCTTGCTGGTAGGCACGAGGTACTTACGTACGTCGCCTACTCGGCTGGTAATGGTTATCTCGCGATTACTGCGCTTGAGTCGTCCCATCTTGACGACACCGTCAATCTCGGCAACGACGGCCGGATTGCTGGGGTTACGTGCCTCGAACAACTCCGTAACTCGTGGCAGGCCACCGGTGATATCACCACCACCGCCTACTACGCGTGGTATCTTGACAAGTACCTCACCGACTTTGACCTCTGAAGAGTCGTTGACGGCGATGTGACCTCCGATGGGGAAGTTGTATGTACGCAGGATGTCACCGTTCTCGTCGAGGATGTGACAGGTCGGGTTCTTGTCACGGTCTCGGCTCTCTATAATGATGTATTCGCTCTGCTTGGTAGCCTCATCGGTCTCGACGCGATAGGTGACGCCTTCGATAACGTCCTCGAACTGGATGCGCCCTGCAGTCTCGGTAACGATGACGCTATTGAACGGATCCCACTTTGCTATGACGTCGCCTTTCTGGACCATATCACCATGCTGCTTGTAAAGGAAGCTGCCATAGGGAACATCCTGGGTGAGAAGTACGATTCCGGTCTTGGGCTCGACGAAGCGAATCTCGGTAAGTCGGCTTACGACTACGGGCACGGTACTGCCTTCGACCTCGGTGTCTACGGTACGCAGTTCCTCGAACTCGATACGGGCATCGTACTTGGCCTTTATCTGGGCATTGGCGACGGCATTGCCTGCCACACCACCGGCATGGAAGGTACGGAGCGTAAGCTGGGTTCCCGGCTCGCCGATTGACTGGGCTGCAATTACTCCGACGGCTTCGCCTTTCTGTACCATGCGGCCTGTCGCCAGATTGCGTCCGTAGCACTTCATGCAGACGCCCTTGCGGCTTTCACATGTAAGTACGGAACGTATCTCGACCATCTCGATAGGACTGTCTTCGATCTCCTGAGCCTTGGCTTCGGTTATCTCCTCGCCGCTGGCGACTATCATCTTGCCTGTGGTCGGGTGTACGACATCGTGCACACTGACACGGCCGAGGATGCGGTCGTAGAGGCTGCTGACAACTTCGTCTCCGTTCTTGAGGGCAGTACACTCGAGTCCACGCAGGGTGCCACAATCCTCCTCGGTAATGATTACGTCGTGGCTGACGTCTACAAGACGACGCGTGAGGTAACCGGCATCGGCTGTCTTAAGGGCGGTATCTGCCAGACCCTTGCGGGCTCCGTGTGTGGAGATAAAATACTCAAGCACGGACATGCCTTCCTTGAAGTTGGAGATAATGGGGTTCTCGATGGTGTCTGGCTCGGCACCTGCCTTCTGGGGTTTTGCCATAAGGCCACGCATACCGGACAACTGGCTAATCTGACCTGCGCTACCGCGGGCTCCGGAATCGAGCATCATGAACACGGCATTGAAGCCTTCCTCGGCTTCGGTCATCTCCTTCATCAGGACTTTCTGCAGATTGTTATTGACCTTGGTCCATGTCTCGATGACTTGCTGATGGCGTTCCTTGTCGGTGATGAAACCCATGCCGTAATCGTTGGTGATACGGTCTATCTCGTCCTGGCCTTCCTGTATCAGCTTGGCCTTGCTCTCCGGGATAATGATATCGCCGAGGTTGAACGACAGGCCGCCTTCGTATGCCAGACGGTAGCCAAGATTCTTGATTCCGTCCAGGAATTCGCATGCGCGTGCCACACCGACGCTTTTTATTACCTTTGTAATCAGCTTACGCAGGGTGCCTTTCTTGATAAGGTCGTTGAAATAGCCGACTTCGGTCGGTATAACCTCGTTGGCTATAAGGCGGCCTACGGAGGTCTCTACCTGACGCTTTCCTATCGTTCCGTCCTCTAACAGGTCGTCAACGATGACCTTGATCGGGGCGTGGATATCCACACGCTTCTGATTGTATGCAACAATGGCTTCCTCGGGTGCATAGAAACTCATGCCACTGCCTAATGCTCCCGGACGCAGCTTGGTTATGTAATAAAGGCCGAGGACCATGTCCTGAGACGGTACGGTGATAGGTTCGCCATTGGCCGGATTCAGTATGTTGTGGCTCTGAAGCATCAGTATCTGTGCTTCCAGGATTGCCTCGTTGCTAAGGGGCAGGTGGACTGCCATCTGGTCTCCGTCAAAGTCGGCGTTGAACGCCGTACAGGCAAGGGGGTGCAACTGGATAGCCTTTCCCTCTATCATCTTTGGCTGGAAGGCCTGTATGCCGAGACGGTGCAATGTCGGTGCACGGTTTAACAGTACGGGGTGGCCCTTCATCACGTTCTCCAATATGTCCCAGATAATCGGGTCCTTGCGGTCGACTATCTTCTTGGCGGACTTCACTGTCTTGACTATGCCGCGCTCTATGAGCTTGCGGATGATAAACGGCTTGTACAATTCTGCTGCCATAAGCTTTGGCAGACCGCACTCGCCCATCTTAAGTTCAGGACCTACGACAATGACGGAACGGGCGCTGTAGTCGACGCGCTTACCCAACAGGTTCTGACGGAAACGTCCTTGCTTGCCTTTCAAAGAGTCGGACAAGGACTTCAGCGGCCGGTTGCTCTCTGTCTTGACGGCATTGACGCGGCGGCTGTTGTCGAAGAGGCAATCTACGGCTTCCTGAAGCATGCGCTTCTCATTGCGAAGGATCACCTCGGGTGCCTTAATCTCCAACAGACGCTTCAGACGGTTGTTGCGTATAATGACGCGACGATACAAATCGTTGAGGTCTGACGTGGCAAAGCGGCCTCCATCCAGCGGTACCAACGGACGCAGTTCGGGCGGAATTACCGGCAGGACCTTGAGTATCATCCACTCGGGCTTGTTGCGCCCGGCACTGGCACGGAAACTCTCTACGACCTGCAGGCGCTTGAGTGCTTCGTTCTTGCGCTGCTGTGCTCCCTCCTGATTGGCCTGGTCTCGTAACTGGAAACTCAATGTATCCAAATCTACGCGATGCAGCATATCCAGGATTGCCTCGGCACCCATCTTGCATATAAACTTGTCAGGATCGCTGTCGTCCAGATACTGGTTGTCGCGGCTGAGCTTTTCGGTGATGTTCCAATACTCTTCCTCGCTGAGCAGGTCTCCTTCGCGAACTACTCCGTCTTCGATACCTCGTGTATCATTGTCTCCCTTGGGACCGAAGACTCCCGGCTGGATTACGACATAGCGCTCGTAATAGATGATGCTGTCCAGCTTCTTTGTAGGCATCCCCAACAGATATCCTATCTTGTTGGGCAGACTGCGAAAGTACCAGATATGTGCAACGGGCACGACCAACTGGATGTGACCACTGCGCTCACGACGCACCTTCTTCTCCGTAACCTCTACGCCACAGCGGTCACATATAGTTCCCTTGTAACGGATTCGCTTGTACTTTCCGCAATGACACTCATAATCCTTGGTGGGACCGAAGATTCGCTCACAGAACAGTCCGTCACGCTCTGGCTTGTAGGTACGATAGTTGATGGTTTCGGGCTTAAGCACCTCGCCATGTGAGTTCTCCAGAATCTCCTCAGGAGATGCAAGTCCGATTGTTATCTTGGTGAAATTGTTCTTCACCTTGGTTTCTTTCTTGAAAGCCATATTCTGTTTTTTCCTTTTTGACTATTAATCCAGTGATACACTCAGGCCCAATCCGCGAAGCTCGTGCAACAACACGTTCAGTGACTCGGGGATACCGGGAGTTGGCATATTGTCGCCCTTGACGATTGCTTCGTAGGCCTTGCTACGACCTGTAACATCGTCACTCTTGATGGTAAGTATCTCCTGGAGGACATGGCTGGCACCGAATGCCTCAATTGCCCAGACTTCCATCTCACCGAATCGCTGGCCGCCAAACTGTGCCTTACCTCCCAAGGGTTGCTGTGTAATAAGACTGTAAGGACCTATGCTACGTGCGTGCATCTTGTCTTCTACCATATGACCGAGCTTTAGCATATATGCAATGCCTACAGTGGCTAACTGGTCGAACGGCTCGCCTGTGGCACCATCGTACAACTGCGTCGAACAATAGCGTGGCAGACCTGCCTTGTCCGTCCACTCGTTAAGGTCGTCCAGACGGGCTCCGTCGAAGATAGGCGTGGCGAACTTAACTCCAAGCTTCTTGCCTGCGGCTCCAAGCACTGTCTCGAAAATCTGACCTATGTTCATTCGGCTCGGCACACCTAACGGATTGAGCACGATGTCCACCGGTGTTCCGTCTGCCAAGAATGGCATGTCTTCCTGACGGACCACCTTGGAAACAATGCCCTTGTTTCCGTGGCGGCCTGCCATCTTGTCGCCGACTCCGATCTTGCGCTTCTTAGCTACGTATACCTTGGCCATCTGGATAATGCCTGTAGGCAGCTCGTCACCGATAGTGATGGCAAAGCGGGCGCGCTTGTTTTCCGCATCCAGAACCTTATATTTCTTGATGTAGTTGATGATAAGGGTCTTGATCAGTTCGTTTGTGTGCTCGTCCTCTGTCCATCCTATCAACTGAACTGCGGTATAGTCGAAGTTGGACAAAACCGTCTCGGTAATTTCCTCGCCTGCGGGTATAAGTATAGAGCCCATGAAGTCCTTGACGCCTGCACTCTTTTTGCCTGCAGTAAGCTCGAGCAGCTTGTCTATAAGAATTGCCTTGAGGTCGCCTACCTTGCTCTCGAATTCCTCGTCGAGATGGGCAATACGCTTCTTGTCCTCGGCCTTTGCCGCACGTGTCTTGATTGCCTTTGAGAACAACTTCTTGTCAATTACCACGCCGCGCAGGGAGGGGCTAGCTTTGAGCGATGCATCCTTTACATCACCGGCCTTGTCTCCGAAGATTGCCTTGAGAAGTTTTTCCTCAGGGCTCGGATCGCTCTCTCCCTTGGGGGTAATCTTTCCTATCATGATGTCTCCAGGAACGACATTTGCTCCGACACGAATAATTCCGTTTTCGTCCAGATCCTTTGTAGCTTCCTCGCTCACGTTTGGAATGTCTCCGGTAAGCTCCTCCATGCCTCGCTTGGTCTCACGAACTTCAAGGCTGAATTCCTCTACATGGACGGAGGTGAGTATGTCCTCGCGTACTATTCGCTCGTTCAAGACGATTGCATCCTCGTAATTATATCCCTTCCAAGGCATGTAGGCAACCAACAGATTCTTGCCGAGAGCCAATTCTCCGGCTTCGGTAGAATAGCCTTCGGTAAGTATGTCTCCGGCTTTTACACGCTGGCCGACATCACAGATTGGACGCAGGTCGATGGTCATGTTCTGATTCGTACGACGGAACTTAGGTATGCGATATTCTTTCATCGCCGGCTCGAAGCTAACGAACTCTTCCTCCTCTGTACGGTCGTACAGTATACGGATGGTGGTAGCATCGACATAATCGATTACTCCGTCGCCCTCTGCTACAATCATTGTACGACTGTCCTCACATACCTGCTTCTCTATGCCTGTACCGACAATTGGAGCTTCGCTGCGAATCAAAGGAACAGCCTGACGCATCATGTTACTACCCATCAGGGCGCGGTGACCGTCGTCGTGCTCCAGGAATGGAATCAGACCTGCTGCTATAGATGCTATCTGCTGTGGTGACACATCCATCAGATTGACCTCTGAAGGCGGAACGACCGGATAGTCATCGTCCTTACGGCATTTTACGACCTTGCGGATAAATGTGCCGTCTTCGTTCAATGGAGCATTACCCTGACCGATAATCAGTTTCTCCTCTTCTTCCGCGCTGTAGTAACGAACACCGTTCTCTGAGAGATCAACGACTCCATTTTCTACCTTACGGTATGGTGTCTCGATGAAGCCCAGGTCATTTATCTTTGCATAAAGGCAAAGGGAAGATATAAGTCCAATATTAGGACCTTCGGGGCTCTCAATCGGGCAGAGACGTCCGTAGTGTGTAAAGTGTACGTCTCGAACCTCGAAACCTGCACGCTCACGGCTCAGACCTCCAGGTCCCAACGCAGACAAACGGCGTTTGTGGGTTACCTCGGCCAATGGGTTCGTCTGATCCATAAACTGGCTGAGTGCATTGGTGCCGAAGAACGAATTGATAACGCTGCTTATAGTCTTTGCATTGATAAGATCTGTCGGAGTGAACACTTCGTTGTCACGTACATTCATACGCTCGCGAATCGTACGGCTCATGCGCGCAAGTCCCATGGCAAACTGGTTACTCAACTGCTCGCCGACAGTGCGTACTCGACGATTGCTCAAATGGTCTATGTCATCAACATTGGCCTTACTGTTGACCAGCTCGATCAGGTACTTGATAATCTCAATTATGTCCTCCTTGGTCAAGACGCGTATATCAGAATCTGTAGACAATCCGAGCTTCTTGTTGATACGGTAACGGCCTACCTCACCCAGATCGTAGCGCTTGTCGGAGAAGAACAAATTGAAGATTACCTCCTTGGCGCTGGCGTCGTCTGCAGGATCTGCATTTCGTAACTGACGATAGATATAGTCTATTGCCTCCTTCTCGCTATTTGAGGTGTCTTTTTGCAGGGTATTAAAAATAATACTGTAATCGCTGCCTGTGCCTTCCTGCTTGTGAAGCAGAATGCTGCTTTCGCCACTCTCAAGTATCAGTCCGATATTCTCCTTGGTCAGTTCTGTCTCACGCTCCAGCAATACTTCGTTACGCTGGATAGAAACGACTTCTCCGGTATCCTCGTCGACAAAATCCTCGACCCATGTCTTCATCAGACGGGCTGCCAGACGCTGTCCAAGATGACGGTTAAGATTGGTCTTGTTCACCTTAACCTCCTCTGCCAGATCGAATATTTCCAGAATATCACGATCCTTCTCGTAGCCTATGGCTCTCAGCAAAGTCGTCACCGGCAGTTTCTTCTTACGGTCGATATAGGCATACATCACATTGTTGATGTCTGTGGCAAATTCGATCCAACTTCCCTTGAATGGTATGATACGGGCACTATACAATTGTGTGCCGTTGCTGTGGAAACTGCTGCCAAAGAACACACCGGGGGAACGATGTAACTGACTGACGACAACGCGCTCTGCTCCGTTGATGACAAAAGTGCCGTTGTTTGTCATATATGGAATGGGGCCCAGGAAAACATCCTGGATAACCGTATCGAAATCCTCGTGATCAGGATCCGTACAATATAGCTTCAGCTTTGCCTTCAACGGCACGCTGTATGTCAGGCCACGCTCAAGACACTCTTCTATTGAGTAGCGTGGCGGGTCGATATAATAGTCCAGAAACTCCAGCACAAAATTATTTCGTGTATCTGCAATCGGGAAGTTCTCACTGAACACCTTATACAGGCCATCGTTCTTGCGGAGCTCTGGTGGAGTATCCAACTGGAGGAAGTCCCTGAAAGACTTCAGCTGCACCTCAAGGAAATCCGGATAAGCATAGGGAGCCTTGACTGTAGCGAAATTGACTCTGTTGTTGATAATCTTAGACATTTCGTTCGTCTTATGTATTGACTATTGGATTTATAGACGCAAAAAGGTAAAGAACCCTCTACCAGAGGATCCTTTACCGGAATTTTCCTGTTAATGAAGTCTATTACTTCAGTTCTATCTTGGCACCTGCCTCCTCGAGGGTCTTCTTCAGAGCCTCGGCATCTGCCTTTGGCATACCTTCCTTCAGAGTGCTTGGAGCACCGTCAACGAGCTCCTTAGCTTCCTTCAGGCCGAGGCCACAAGCCTCTTTAACGGCCTTTACAACCTGCAGTTTAGCAGCACCTGCATCTGTCAAGACAACATCGAAATCTGTCTTCTCCTCTGCAGCAGCACCACCCTCGCCACCGGCAGCAACAACTACGGCAGCAGCGGCAGGCTCGATTCCATAAGTCTCCTTAAGCTCGTTCTTAAGATCGATTACTTCCTGTACTGTGAGCGCAACGAGCTCAGCAGCAATAGCTTTAATATCAGCCATCTTATTCAATTATTTTATTGTTAGTTAATCTGTTGAATTACTCTGCAACTGCCTCTGCAGGTGCTTCTGTAGCAGGTGCCTCGGCAACGGCTTCTTCTGCCTGAACCTCAGCCGGAGCTTCGGAGTTCTCCTTATTCTCCAATGCGCTCAACACATTCATAATCGGAGACTCCAGTGCAGCGATAACGTCTGCTATCAACTCATTCTTACTCTTGAGGGCACAAAGTGCGGCAAGCTTGTCTGATCCTACATAGATAGCTTCCTCAGCAAAAGCTGCCTTGAGGACAGGCTTTTCCTGCTTCTTGCTGGTCAGTTCCTTTATCATCCGGGCAGGCACATTTGCTGTCTCAGAAAACAGCAATGCCGTAGTTCCCTTCAAACAATTGTCCAACTCGCTGAAATCTGCCTCTTTCGCATCCAAAGCTTTCTTGAGCATAGTGTTCTTTACGACCACCATCTTCACATTGCTCTGGAAACACTTACGACGCATTGCTGACGTCTCTGCCGAATTCATCCCCTCGACATCTACCAAGTAGAAATGAGGATACTGAGTCAGCAAATCACTCAACTGCGCAATTACTACGGTCTTATCTTCCTTTCTCATGATTCTATTACTTTTTAGATTTCATCAGTAGTCTTAGGATCAACCTTAATACCACGACTCATTGTACTTGAAAGATAAACGCTCTTTACATATGTGCCCTTGGCAGCAGCAGGTTTCAGCTTCATGATCGTAGCCATAAACTCCTTTGCATTCTGGGCGATCATCTCGGGAGTGAAACTTACCTTGCCAATAGATGTGTGAACGATACCGGTCTTGTCGACCTTAAAGTCGATCTTACCCTGCTTTACCTCGCGGACAGCCTTAGCTACATCCATGGTAACCGTTCCACTCTTTGGATTAGGCATCAGGCCACGAGGACCCAGCACACGACCCAAAGCACCTATTTTTCCCATGATGGCAGGCATTGTGATAATAACATCTATATCTGTCCAACCACCCTTTATCTTCTCAATGTATTCATCGAGACCTACATAGTCAGCTCCAGCTTCCTTAGCAGCAGCTTCTTGATCTGCAGTACACAGGCAGAGTACCCTCGTTACCTTTCCGGTACCATTTGGAAGTGACACTACGCCACGAACCATCTGATTGGCCTTACGAGGATCCACGCCAAGGCGTACATCAATATCGACAGAGGCATCAAACTTGGTAGTAGTAATTTCCTTTACCAAGGCTGAGGCTTCCTTCAGTGTGTATGCCTTCCCTGCTTCAATCTTCTCTGCCACCAACTTCTGGTTCTTTGTCAGTTTACTCATTGTTAATTGAAGTTTTTGATTATTTACCAGGGAATTCACCCTTCACTGTTATACCCATGCTACGTGCAGTACCTGCAACCAAAGACATTGCCGCCTCGACCGTAAAACAATTCAGGTCTGGCATCTTGACTTCTGCAATGCTACGAACCTGATCCCAAGTGATCTCGGCAACCTTTTTACGGTTGGGCTCTGCAGAGCCGCTCTTGACCTTTGCAGCCTCCAGCAACTGAACAGCAACAGGAGGAGTCTTTACAATAAAATCGTATGACTTGTCTGTGTAGTAGGTAATAACTACAGGCAATACCTTACCAGCCTTATCCTGGGTACGGGCGTTGAAAGCCTTACAGAAATCCATGATATTGATTCCCTTAGAACCCAAAGCCGGGCCTACTGGGGGGGATGGATTTGCAGCGCCGCCTTTAATCTGGAGTTTGATAAATCCAGCAACTTCTTTAGCCATTTTA
>AUXO013659324.1_pt1 | contig 10120 bp, 8 predicted proteins | sample 768731 | NCBI WGS metagenome assembly AUXO01 (sample SAMN02715735, study PRJNA202380) | gut metagenome | biome: sheep rumen | host: Ovis aries | place: New Zealand: Palmerston North | reverse complement strand
TTCACATGTATGACTGTTATTATAAAACAGATTGACCTGCGGACAGAACATATAATAATTATGTTGCGAATACAAAACCTTAATGTCAGGAAAATCTCTCTTGATCTTTAAACAGTTAAGCGGCAGGCCTTCTATATTGTTGAAATGTATAACATCGAATCCGTATTTTTTAACAAAGCTTGCAAATACCTGATATACCTTCATATCGCTCAGATATGTATCTATATCCTCATATATAGCTTTTACGGGAGCCATACAGGTTGAATTTATCAGTTTAAAGGTATGGCATCTTTTCCCGAATTCATTTGTAGACTCTACTATACGTATCCTTTTAGATATCAGATCATAGTATATACCGGAGCTCAGGAAGTATACTTCATGCTCCGTATTATTTATCAGATATTCAATAACATTTTTCTGATAAACATTTACTCCACCGCCACTATTATTTTTTTTATCAAATTGTATCCAGTTATAGTAAAGGATTTTCATTAACGATCTCCATCTTTTTTTACTAACCTGACAACCAGTCCAAATATAAAATTATATATAACCGATATTATAAGTGTAGCAACAAACGCCTCGATGAATAAAAGTACGACTGATGGTTCAAACAACCATATGAGCAGGAAGATCACCGGGTAATGGAATATATAAACCGGATAGCTTATCACCGAAAGCATCTGCAGTGGTTTTATCATTTCAAGAAGCTTCTTCACCACTCTTCCCATCAGAATTCCTATTATCATTACAGACCAGAGTAGTCCCAAGAATATATACTTATTCTGAAGGAACCACGGATTATCCAGTCCCAGAAGCTTCAGCCTGACAAGCGGTGTCAGCATTATGATCCCAATTGCCGCTCCGACAGCAAGCATATCACCTAATATTCTCAGCTTGCCGTCCTCATTCTTTATATGTTTTGAGATATAGTAGATGATTATTCCCATCATGAATACAGGAACATACCATCTGAGCTCTATACTGTTTTCCGGATATTTTGTAAATGGCCATACTATCGCTGCGACAGTTCCAATCCCCAGAAATGAAACGGCCTTCACCAGATCATTTTTAACTATTCGGTCAAATACTATAAAAAGCGGTGCTATCAGATAGAACTTTATGATGACCGGAATAAACCACAAATGTGCTGAACCCTTAATGAGAAGCAGGTTCTTTATTATATCACACTTCTCCATCAGTCCGGCATACCATGTAAGCAGTACACCTATGATCAGACATGGATATATCTTGACTATCTTCTTAACATAGAATCTGAGTATCCACTTTATCCCTATCTTCTCAGTCTTTCCAGACATCAGAAGAAGATAACCACCGGATACCATAAAAAACCAGACACCTATCTTGCCGACACCGTAAGAATAGTCGACCGTTTCAGGAAATCTGGCTATGACATGTGCAAAGAAAACTATGAGGCAGGCGAGTCCTCTCAGAGTATCAAGCCACAATATTCTGTTTGAACTTTGCATTTCGCTCTTTTTTTCTTTGCTGTTCACTATATACTTAACCTCTAATTATTCCTCTACTACACTGAAGCCTACTTCGACTTCAGTACATAGTAATAATCTGATTCACCCAGAAGCTCCAGCCCCTGCAGCCACATATCTGCAAAGCTGTTATCTTTATAGAGTATCACATATTGCACGCCCATATGTTTTACCGCTTCCGCCATAAGCTCAGGTGTCATTTCATGCACCTGACCTTCACACATAGTTCCGGTAAAAGCATCACTCAGCACACCGCTCCAGCTGCCCGATTCAATGGCCTCATCAAGGGGCATGGTCTGATAATTAGCATATGGATAAATAGGCACTAAAAGTGCATCATAGGTTCTTGCTTCAATATAGAAATAGCTGTCATACAAGGTAACCTTTGTATCCTCTGAATAACCCGAATCTTCTTCTATCAGATCACAGGCTATTACAACATCATCCTCAACCTTGTATATATTTGACACAGGTACGAGTCCTGTATTCTCATTACATCCGGTGTATACCTCAAAGGATTTCTCCCACACCTGTTCAAAAGAGAATACATAAAGCGCTATCACAAAAATATATATAATAATTTTAACCGGTAATTTCCTGAACTTCTCATATATCTTCATCACGAACACGGTATAACCCATAGCAACCGGAATGATCCAGAATAATCGGAAATACCTGAGTTCAAATCCCCAGTTTTCAACCAGATACCACGCCATCCAAGGATTCAGGCACACTAAGACAAGGACCACAAGGCTTACCAGGAAAAACATACGTTCCTTCTTGTTACCGAATATCAGAAAAAATACAAGAAGAACAACGTAGCCTATAAGCATCACCTTAATAGCCAACGAAAATGTCCACCAGTACAAACTAAGTGTCTGCCAGAAATATTCATTTCCCGGATAATTGTCCTTACCAAAATGCATCGCGTCACCTGTTTATCGTAAGATCTATCTTGCCTAATCTTCCCAGATAATAAACCACAAAATATACAGCACTTACTGCTCCCATCAGAAGTATATATCTGAGAATTCTCTTTTCCTTCTTCACTATCAAAAACGGAGTAAATGCCGCAAGCACAAAAGGATAAGTAAACATCATCGACAGTGAATACGTCATACTTCCGCACATAACTATGATTGATTTCCAGACATTCTTCCACTTGTCAGGTTCATCATATAGCTTCCATAGGAGAAGCAAAAGAAGCGGAACTGAAACATCCATTACAAAGGCTTTACCCTCATAGGTTCTGAATATATCATAGAAACCGGGAAGTAGCTGTGAACCGGCCATAATATTTGTAATCGACCAGTACATGATGTATCCCGCAACACTTGCATCTCTTTTCTCCTTACCGAGATACTTTGCAAGCTCCCAGATGACCAGACATTGAATCAGGATGAACACCCCCGTAAGAATAGTCCTGACTTCAACCATAGGATGTATGCCAAATGTCTTGCTTATCACTCCACTATGATCGAGGAAGGTGCATAGGTATCTATCGTTATTGAAGGAGGTTGCAGCCAGTCCCGTCTCAGGAACATATGTCATCAGCTCGTTATGTGCTACTGCATTACTTACCCATCCGACAAACCATACCTGATTGTTTCCACCAAGAAGGCGGCCATAATACTCAACAAAAAGAAGCTCTCCCACTATAAGGATAAAGATAACAAGGGAGCTGACCCAGTGCTCCCTTATATCCTTGACCCAATTGGAAAAGCCCTCATATATGTCCCTGTGCAACCAGATAGCTACTGCTATACATACCACAAGAACTACCCCTGTCCATATACGTCCGATAGTATCAACTGGAACGATATGAAACTTAAGAGGCATAACAAATATAAAAAACACAAGTTGATAAAAGAACATACCATATATCAACTGATGCACCGGTTTGTTACCGAGTTTCAGAAGATGTGATATAAGCACGCCAAAAACATAATATACAATTAAATATATGAAAAAGAATAGAATTGCTAAGCTAAGCTGTGACATCACAACGCTCCTGTTATATACGGATTCTGATACTAAAGCACTCAGATTTATCCAAGTTCTGCTCTGCTTATCTCAAGTGCTCTTGCTATAACCTGATCCATATCATAATACTTATATTCACCAAGTCTTCCGCCGAAGATAATTCCCTTACCCTCAGTCTCAAGCCTTGTGTTCTCTTCCTCTGCCAGCTTTCTGTACTCCTGGTAGAGATTACCGTTCTTCTCATCATTTACCGGATAATAAGGCTCATCTCCAAGCTTCCACTCAGAGCTGTACTCCCTTGATATAACTGTCTTCGGAAGATCATTTCCCTCTTCATCCTTGCCGAATTCAAACCACTTATGCTCGATGATACGAGTCCATGGAGTTTCGCTGTCTGTATAATTCACAGCTGCATTTCCCTGGAAATTAGGCTTATCGAGAAGTTCATTTTCAAATCTGACCGAACGATACTCCAGACATCCAAGCTTATAATCAAAGTAAGCATCTATAGCACCTGTGTAAACAACCTTGTCAGCCAGTGCATCATACTCTGCTTTATTCTCGAAATAATCAACACCGAGTCTCACCTCAGTGTCACCCAGCATATTGGCAACCATCTTCGTATAGCCACCTACCGGAATTCCCTGATAGAGCGCGTTGAAATAATTATTATCAAATGTAAGTCTGACCGGAAGTCTCTTTATGATAAAGCTCGGAAGCTCGGTACACTTTCTTCCCCACTGCTTCTCAGTGTAACCCTTTATCAGCTTCTCATATATATCCCTTCCTACAAGAGATATAGCCTGTTCCTCAAGATTCTTCGGCTCAGTGATTCCGGCCTCAGCCTTCTGCTCTTCTATTTTAGCAGCCGCTTCCTCCGGAGTAACGACTCCCCACATTTTATTGAATGTATACATGTTAAAAGGAAGGCTGTAAAGCTCTCCTTTATAATTGGCAACAGGAGAATTGGTAAAGCGGTTGAAGGTTGCAAACCTTGTAACGTAGTTCCATACCTCAGTATCGTTAGTGTGGAATATATGCGCACCATACTTATGCACCTTAATACCTTCTACATTTTCTGTATATACATTTCCTGCTATAGTATCTCTCTTATCGATCACAAGAACAGTTTTTCCTTTTGCACGTGCCTGCTCTGTGAAAACAGCACCGAAAAGTCCCGCTCCTACTACCAGATAATCATACTTTGACATACCCCTGCCTCCTTTAAGCTTTTATCGTTTTTTCACTTTCTTCAGTATACCACCAACTATCTCGGTTGTCAGCCTGTCCTTTGTGGCCAGCATAACCCCTAGGTATACCACAAAGAAAATAGTTCCGGAAATGGCTATAAGTATGAAGTTCTGAACTTCAATCTTTTCGAATATTCCGGAAAAGTCTAGAAACTTTACCCAGAAGGATGTTCCCAGTGCAATCAGTGTTGCAAGGCCTACCTTCCAGAAGCTTATCCGTGAAAATGCCTTCTTTATATCCACATCCTTTGTCATCTTCCTGAGGAACAGATACTGCACAACAAACACGACAAACTCGGCAGCCACAGTACCAAGTGCCGCTCCCGCTGACTTCATGGACGGGATAAAAATAATATTCAGGATCAGATCCACAATCGCCCCTGCTATCTCGGAGTAAAGGACTATCTTCTCCCTCCCAAGTGGAACCAGTATCTGAATTCCCATGATATTTGTCAGTCCGATAAAAAGCAGAGTCGGCATGATGATCTGCATGGCAAGTATGGAAGGGATAAACTTTACACCTGAAAGGAAAAGGATTCCCTCCTTTGCAAACAACATAAAGTACATCATGAGAGGAGTTGCAAAGATCACAACAAAATTAAGTGCTTTTTCAGTAATCCTTCTGAACTCGTCCATCTGCTTGTTTTCTATATAGTAGGATGCTCTTGGAAGGAGAACCGTTCCAAGGGATGTAACTATACTTACAAGAATAGTTTTTATCTTAACGGCTGCGTCATAATAACCTACATCGGCATCTGTCAGCATGAAGCCGAGCATGATTCCATCCAGATTCAGATAAACCGTTGTAGCACAGGACATAGCAAAGAAAATCATTATGGCCTTGTAATGCCGCCTGAAGTTATATCCTCCATACCACTTATACTCTATAAGTTTCTTCGAGTGGAAGAAATTCAGCACATTTGATGCCGATGCAGCAAATATAGTAATGGCACCATAAATCACATAATCATCCACAGACTTCACAAGCAGGAACATGGAAATAAGAGCCACAAACTTGAAAATGATGGATCTTATGGTTATATAAGTATACTGTTCCAAAGCCTTATACAGATACTCAATTCCGATGGCATTGAAGAAAATTGTTGAGCTTATGATGATCATCAGAAGCTTATCCTTCTGGAATCTTGGTATCAGAAAAAGGCTCGCAAAAAACAGCACATAAATAATCACACTCATCACAACATTAATGAGCAGAAGTTCATGTACCGTTTTACTCAGTTCCTTTTTGTCATCCCTTACCTTAGCACAGACTCTGATACCATAAGTAGGTATACCCAGCTGAGCGAACATAGCAAAGTATGCCACTACGGAAGTAGCAAACTTTACCGGTCCAGTTCCCTCCGGTCCAAGCACATGCGCTATGTACGGAAAGGTTATGATAGGAAAAATGAATCCTGACATAGTCAGGATTGCATTCATTATGAAGTTTTTCTTGATTGATTTCTCTTTCATGATAAATCTCTTATCGTCTACTCACAAACTCCATTTTCATCAACCCACCAGCCGTCTATATACTGATTTGATAACATGTACCCTTTATCACCAAAATAATACCACTTACCGTCAACCTTAAGCCATCTGCTCTCGGGCCACCATCCCGAACTATCCTCATACCACCAGCCTGTAGAATCACTCATCCAGTGACCACCTGAGTACTGCTCTACCCACGCTCCACTTTCATCTAACCAATACCCATCACGATATCCTTTAGAATCCATATAACCTATTTCATCAAAGTAATACCATTTACCATCTATCTTCTGCCACTGGGATTTCGGATACCATCCCAAAGTGTCCTCAGCCCACCAGCCAGTTGAGTTTTGTTTCCACGAAAGAATTCCTTTATAATCCTGGATTCCGGTAGCATTGTACCACTTTCCATCTATCCATTCATTTGAATATTTCTTGTCAGTTTTCTTATCATCTTTTTTATCGGCTGCTTTTGCAGCATCCAATGCTTTCTCGGCATTAATAAGCTTGTTTAGCACTGCTTCATCTATAAGTTTCTTCTGATCTTCTGATAAAGCATCATATGCTTCTCTTGCCTTCTTTATATCATTTTCATCGGACAGCTTTATGGTCGCCGGAAGTGCATTGATAATCGCCATAACTTCTTCAGCAGCTTTCTGATCTGCCTCTTTCTTTGCCGCTTCTTTTTCAGCCTGATTCACGTAGGGCGAAGACAAATCTATTACCATAGCAGGACGAACCCCAACATCATAAAAGTCCACATATCTTCCCATATCCATATAAATGTAACCAGCCTGGTAAACTATACAGGAATTGTTGGAATTAATTGCGGGAGTTCTAAGCCACCATTTGCCCTCTCCGTCATCGTATACACTGAGCTGATCTGCTATAGCAAATGATGTTCCTATAGCAACTCTCGCTTTATCGTTTGAATCATAATCAGAATCAAATCCATACTTTGGATTCGTAGCCTCCTCATAAGAAAGCAGAAATACGTTATCTAACGTATCATTTCCGCCTTTAGTCCCATACTCGGGGTTATTATGATTAACTACTTTTGATTGAATTATAGCAGTTTTTTCCTCATCAGAGAATGCATCGTCATAAAACTCCGTATTTAACCATTTTCTAATATCAGATGTCTCCCAGGTATAATTAACCCACTCCTTATTAAACATCCTGGAATCAAGTATCTTATCTGAAACAACTAACGCTGTTCCATCAGAATATTCTTCAAGAATCCTCCATGATACGAGTTGCTTTTCGTCATTCTTGTCAGCGTCTCCATCTTCATTTGTATCCTCTTGCCAATAATGACCTAGCGTAACACTTTCGCCCTTTTCTTCGGCTTCTACTCTGGATACACCTATCCCCTGAGAAAATGAAAATGAAATAATAAGTCCTGACAGAGTCAGGACTATTTTCTTTATTATTTTTTTTCTAATATTTTTCTTTATCATCTTATTAAAAGCTTTTCTCCGGTTTCTTACCTGTAAACTTGGCACGAAGAAAAGTAACCCCCTTATTCCATATATTTATTTTTTCCATATACATAAACGGAATCTCTTTGATTTCGTTTTTACTTATTCTTCCTGATTCAAGCTGATACTCAAGCCATACATTAAAGATTCTTTCACTTACTCTTCCCGGAAAACGGTTTTCGAAAAATGATAACTCTTTTCCGGCATAGTTCTCTCCATCAGATTCTGCATCAAGCCTCCTGGTCATCTCAAAAAGTATATCAAATAACCACTCGCAGTATTCATTCAGGAGATTTCTTTGCATGATCATCATATTGAACATATATCCCCAGGTACGTCCAAGTGCCTTATTATATGCACTCTCATATTCAGGATACTTTTCAAGCATAACTTCCTTTGCAGTATCAAGCTCCTTTATATAATGATTATGCGCATAATGCTTTTCAAGCGTCTCGATATAATATCTCCTCTTATTAGGAACAATAACTTTATATTCACCTAATAGAGGTTTTAACTGCCTGTATTTGAGTACCTTATCAAACAGGTCACCCTTCCTAGTCTTGTCCTTTCCGATTCCCTTAAAATATCTTCTGTAATGAACAAGTCCTATGTAATCAGCCTTCAGATTTTTCCATGCCCAGTAAAGACCTGTAAGTTCACAGAACTGTGCATTCTTATCGGAGATGTTTTCACCCGTGTTATCCTTTTGATAACCAAAATCCAGTGGGTTACCCTCTTCATCTGTTTTACCCTCTGCACCTACGTGAAGAGGTATATACATCTTATCCTTCGGCATTTCAAATTCTTTATGTGTTGCTACTACAATCCACGCTTTAGCTTTTCTGGCATAGTCCTGATTTATGAATCTATCATCCATATACTGATCACCCCATCTAATTTCATAAACACTTTAATATGCGTTCTTATTGATAAATCCTTTAAATACTGTAAGGAACATGATCTTTATATCAAGTCCCAAAGTCCAGTTTTCTATATAATAAAGATCATACTTGATTCTTTCAGGAATACTTGTATCACCTCTAAGTCCGTTGACCTGAGCCCAGCCTGTGATTCCGGGACGAACCTGATGCTTTACGTTATATCTCGGTATCTCTTCCATAAACTGCTCAACGAACTGTTTTCTCTCCGGTCGTGGACCTATGATGCTCATCGATCCGAAAAGCACATTGAAGAACTGAGGAAGCTCATCAATACTGGTCTTTCTGAGAAATGAACCTACCTTGGTAACTCTGGCATCTCCCTTAGTAGTCCAGCCCTTCTTTTCATCCTCCGGTCGCTGTTGAACCATAGATCTGAACTTATATATACTGAATTCCTTATTATGATATCCAACTCTCTTCTGCTTGAATATGATAGGTCCCGGTGATGAAACCTTTACCGCTATAGCAGCTATTAACATGATCGGAGAAAAAAGGATGATAAAGAACAGTGAACAAAGTATATCCATCGTTCTTTTTAAGAATCTGTTTCCCGGATCATTAAGCGGTACATTTCTGATATTTACTACCGCAACTCCATCCATATCTCCCGTAACAGGATTTGAACTGATGATTTCTGAGTAATCCGGAATAAACTTGGTATGTACACCATACTTTTCACAGGTATTAACAACATCTCCGAGCTTTGTATATGCTGCAAGAGGAAGTGTGATAGCTACCTCATCTATCTCCTGTTCCTGAAGGATTGTTCCAAGCTCTTCAAGCCTTCCAGTTACCTCTGTATGTCGATATGTTGTACCGATATCTGTCAGATCGTCCAGTATTCCATCTATTTGATATCCCCACTCAGGATTTCTCTTTATAGCATCTATAAGTCTGTCTGATGCATCCGAGAAACCAACCAGAAGTATATGCTTCTGATGATAACCATGACGTCTCATACTGGAAAGTGTTTTCTTGATAGTTATTCTTTCAAACATAACAAGAACGATGTTACTTATAAAGAACCATACGACAACTCTTATGGAATAATGCATGAAGTCGCCATGTTTTCTGAAAAGATACAAAAACAGTGACAGACACATAATCGCAGAAACATTTACAAGAATGATGTTTTTGATTATATCAAAAGAGCCCATCATTCTTTTAGGGTTATACATCTGAAAACCTTTATATAAAAGCAGATATACCGGAATAAGTCCGATCAACACCCATATATATGCTCGAATGGATAGTGCGTTCTGCATATCCTCTCCAAATGTGATATACAGCGCAAGAAAATATGAAACTACAAGAAACACCATATCCAGTATTATGTATGTAATATTGAAGTATCTCTGATTATTTTTAATCATAATCCTCTCAGCATCCTCCTAATAAAATGAGTGAATATACGCCGTCCAAGACTACTACTGTTCCATCTCACGAAGGATCATAACAGTCCTTTC